>WBZP01000013.1_pt1 | contig 251221 bp, 241 predicted proteins | sample 5204301 | NCBI WGS metagenome assembly WBZP01 (sample SAMN12412401, study PRJNA552823) | activated sludge metagenome | isolation source: activated sludge from nitrification reactor of wastewater treatment plant... | place: USA: Pennsylvania | collected 2017
AGATCAACGGCAACGGTAGTAGCATTCATTTCGGACTCCTTTCGTTGTTGTCCGACACCCATCCCCATGAGCACCGGTGGCGCTATTTGAGCGCCAAAACGACGGGGGAGTCCATCCCATCACTCCAAGGGACGTTAACCTTCCCCCGAAATAGTTGACACCTCCGTCTAACCGAGGAGGTGTTGCATGGCGAGATCGAGACCGCCGCGCAGCGCCGGTAGGTGCGGCTTGCCTTGCGGGCCGCCGGAGGGTAATCTACGCTGCATGAGCAATCGCTTGATTCGCTTCCTGCTGCTGTTCGCCGCGTTCTGGCTGCCCGTGCAGACCATGGCGGCGATGTCCATGCCGCTGTGCCGGCACGCGCTGGAGCAGGCCGCGGCTGCCGCGGCGATGGAAGCGTCCGCTGCGGCGATGCCTTGCCACGAAGCCGTGCCAGCGGACCAGGCAGCGCACCATGCGGGCTGCGACAATTGCGCAAGCTGCCACATGGCCTGTGCCGGCTTCATGCCCAGCGCACCCCTGGCGACGAGCCTGGTCCCAGCCGGACACGACTACCTGAGGCCGGCGCTCGCGGCCCCCCGCAGCCACATTACCGAGCCGCCGCAGCATCCCCCCAAAGACAGCGCCTGACGTTTGCGTCGGGTCGACGGGGCATGGCCCCGTCGCGTATTGCTGTATTCCGGGAGATTCCCATGAAACATCCTTTGTTGCGCGCCGTCGCGGTTGCTGCCTGCGCCTTGCCGCTGCCTCCTGCCCTCGCGCAGGACCATTCCTCGCATGCCGCCCCGGCGCCGCAGGCCGCGGCCCAGTCCCTGTCCGAAGGCACCATCCGGAGGCTCGACAGGGCCGCGGGCAACGTCACCATCACCCACGGCCCGATCGAGAATCTGGGCATGGGGGCCATGACCATGACCTTCACTTTCAAGAAGGGCGCGGTGCCGGCGTCGCTCAGGGAAGGCGACAAGGTGCGCTTCCGGGCCGAGGAAAAGAACGGGCAATACCATGTCGTCCGCGTTGAAGCCGCCAAGTAGCGTCATGCGTGCCGTTCCCCTTCTGCTCGCGCTGCTGCTTTTCGGGGCAGGGCCGGCGCCTGCCGCCGAACCCGCGCCGGCGATCGGCGGCCACGTCGAAAGCCTGCTGGAATTCGCCCGCGCCCGCCACCCGGAATTCGCCGCGCTGCGCGCCGAGGCCGAAGCCGCCGCGGCGCGGGTCGAGCCGGCCGGCGCGCTGCCCGATCCGGTCCTGCGCACCGAGTTGCGCAATGTCACCAACGCCGGCTCGGACGCCGGCGCCAACCTGCTGCCGTCGCGGGTCGGCAGCACGCGTTACGCGGTGAGCCAGACGCTGCCCTGGTTCGGCAAGCGCGACCTGCGGCGCGAGGTTGCCGGCGCCGGTGCCGACGAGGCGCAGGCGCGCGCGCGCGCCGGCTGGATGGACCTGGCGACCCGCATCAAGCTGAACTACGCCCAGCATCACGTGCACATGGCGAGCATCCGCAATGCGCAGGAGAACCTCGACCTGATGCGGCGCGTCGCGGAAATCGCCCGCGTGCGCTATGCCAACGGTCTCGGCAGCCAGCAGGACGCCCTGCGCGCGCAGGCCGAGATCATCGCGATGCAGACGGACCTGGTGATGCTGGAAGGCGAGAATGCGCAGAGCGCCGCGCGCATCCGCGCCTTGCTGGGACGACCGGAGAACCTGACGCTGCATCCGCCGGAACACCTGCGTGCGCTGCCACCGGCGGCCAGGCTGGACCTCGTCGCGCTGGAAGAGCGGCTGCGCGCCAACAATCCGCAACTGGTGGCCGACGACGCGCGCATCGCCGGCGCCGAGAAGGGACGCGACCTGGTGCAGCGCAATCGCTATCCGGACGTGAGCCTGGGCGTGGCGCCGATCCAGACTCGCAACCGTGTCAGCGAATGGGAGCTGATGTTCGAGATCAACATTCCGCTGCAGCGCGACAGCCGTCGCGCGCAGGAGCGCGAGGCCGACCTGACCCTGGAAGCGGCGCGCCTGCGCCGTCAGGGCAACCTGAACCAGAGCCTGGCGGAACTCAGTGAAAGCCTGGCCGGAATGGAGGTCGCGCGACGGCTGGAATCGCTGGTGGCTAGTGGCCTGCTGCCGCAGGCCGAGCTGAACCTGAATGCGGCGCTGGCCGGCTACGAGAACGGCCGCGCCGACTTTGCGGCCGTGCTCGACGCCCACCGGGCCTTGCGCAAGGCGCGCCTGGAGCTGGTCAAGGCGCGCGCCGACCAGCAGGTGCGCCTGGCCGAGATAGAAAAGATGGTGGGGGAGGAATTATGAAGTACAGATATATGGCCTTGTTCTGCGCGTTGCTGCTGGCTGCCGGCGCCGGCTACTGGTTGGGCAAGGGAGCAGGCGTTCCCGCAGGGACGCAGAGCGCCGGCGCCGCCGTCACCCCCGCCACCCCATCCGCCGCCGCGCCGTCGCGCAAGCTGCTCTACTACCGCAACCCGATGGGCCTGGCGGATACCTCGCCGGTGCCGAAGAAGGACTCGATGGGCATGGACTACATCGCGGTCTTCGAAGGCGAGGACGGCGGTGCGGCGGCGGGCGAAGTCAGGATCGGCACGGAGAAGGTGCAGAAGCTCGGCGTGCGCAGCGAGCCGGCGGCAATGCGCGAACTGGCGCGCCAGGTGCGGGCTGCCGGCCGCGTCGAAATCGACGAACGCCGCATGCATGCCGTCGCGCCGAAATTCGAGGGCTGGGTCGAGCGCCTGCACGTCAATGCCACGGGCCAGCTGGTGGCCCGGGGGCAGGCGCTGTTCGAGGTGTACAGCCCGGATCTGGTCTCGGCGCAGCGCGAGTACATGGTGGCCGCCAGGGGCGTCGCGGCGCTCAAGGAGGCGAGCGCCGAGGCGCAAGGCAGCATGCGCCAGTTGGCCGAGGCGAGCCTGGCGCGGCTGCGCAACTGGGATATTTCCGAGGAGCAGATCAAGGCGCTGGCTGCGGGTGGCGAGGCGAAACGCACGCTGACCTTCCGCTCGCCGGTGGGCGGTGTGGTGCTGGAGAAGAAGGCCGTGGCCGGCATGCGCTTCATGCCGGGCGAGGCGCTCTACCAGATCGCCGATGTCTCGTCGGTCTGGGTGCTGGCCGATGTCTTCGAGCGCGACATCGCACTGGTCAAGGTCGGGCAGAAGGTCACGGTAGGCATCAACGCCTATCCGGGGAAGATCTTCAGCGGCACCATCGCCTACATCTACCCGACGCTCAGGGCCGAGACGCGCACTGTGCCGGTGCGCATCGAACTGGCCAATCCCGGGGGGCTGTTGAAGCCGGCCATGTATGCCAGCGTCGATTTCGCGGTCGGCGCTGCCGAGCGCGTGCTGACGGTGCCGGTGTCGGCGGTGATCGACAGCGGCACGCGGCAGATCGTGCTGGTGCAAAAGGGCGCCGGGCGTTACGCGCCGCGCGAAGTGAAGCTCGGCGCGCGCAGCGACGACTACGTCGAAATCCGCGAGGGCGTCGCCGACGGCGAACTGGTGGTGGTTGCGGCCAACTTCCTGATCGATGCCGAAAGCAACCTGAAGGCGGCGCTGGGCGGCTTTGCCGCGCCGGCGGAATCGGCGCCGGCGGCGAACGCCGGACCCAAGACCGTCAGCCACCTCGCCACCGGCACGCTGGAAGCGATTGACCTCAAGGGCGGCATCGTGACTGTGACGCACGGCCCGGTGGCCAGTCTCAAGTGGCCGGCGATGACCATGGACTTCATCCTGGCGAATCCTTCGCTGGTGGACAAGGTCAAGGCCGGCAGTCCGATCAACATCGAATTCGTCGAGCGCAAGCCCGGCGAGTGGGTGATCACCAAACTCGACGCGCGGGCGAAATGAAATGCTGAACGCCCTCATCGACTGGTCGGCACGAAACCGTTTCCTGGTCCTGCTCTCCACCCTGTTCGTCACGCTCGCCGGGATCTATGCGGTGCTGCGCACGCCGATCGACGCGCTGCCCGATCTGTCGGATGTGCAGGTCATCGTCTACACAGAGTACCCCGGTCAGGCGCCGCAGGTGGTCGAGGACCAGGTCACCTATCCGCTGACCACGGCCATGCTCTCGGTGCCGAAATCCAGGGTGGTGCGCGGCTTTTCATTCTTCGGCGCGTCCTTCGTCTACATCATTTTCGAGGACGGCACCGACATCTACTGGGCGCGTTCGCGCGTCCTCGAATACCTGAACTTCGCCGCCGGCCGCATGCCCAAGGGCATCACGCCGCAGATCGGTCCCGACGCCACCGGGGTCGGCTGGGTGTACCAGTACGCGCTGCTGGCGAAAGACAAGACCCTGGCCGAATTGCGCAGCATCCAGGACTGGTATCTGCGCTACCAACTGACCAAGGCCCACGGTGTTGCCGAGGTCGCCTCCATCGGTGGCTTCGTGCAGACGTACCAGGTCACGGTGGATCCGGTCAAGCTGCGTGCTTACGGCATTCCGCTGATGAAAGTGGCGCAGGTGATCCGCGACTCGAACCGCGACGTCGGCGGCCGCGTGGTCGAGATGGCCGAGACCGAGTACATGGTGCGCGGCAAGGGCTACCTGCGCGGCGGCAATGACATCGAGATGCTGGTGGTCAAGAGCGAGAAGGGCACGCCGGTGCTGATCCGCGACATTGCCCGCGTCGAACTGGCGCCGGACGAACGGCGCGGCCTGACCGAGCTCAACGGCGAGGGCGAGGTGGTGTCGGGCATCGTCATGGCGCGCTACGGCCAGAACGCCCTGGAAGTAATCCACAACGTCAAGCAGAAGATCGGCGAAGTCGCCGCCGGGCTGCCCGCGGGGGTGACGGTCGAGACGGTGTATGACCGTTCGGAACTGATCCACCGCGCCATCGACACCCTGAAGCGCACGCTGGCCGAGGAATCGATCATCGTCGCGCTGGTTTGCTTCGTCTTCCTGCTCCACTTGCGCAGTGCGCTGGTTGCGATCCTGATGCTGCCGGTCGGCGTGCTGATCGCCTTCATCGCCATGCGCCTGTTGGGCATGAACTCGAACCTGATGAGCCTCGGCGGCATCGCCATCGCCATCGGCGCCATGATCGATGCCGCGATCGTGATGATCGAGAACGCGCACAAGCACCTGGAGCGCTTGTCCCCCCTCTCCCCAACCCCTCCCCCGCCTGGGGGGAGGGGCTTCACTTCCCTCTCCCCTCGCGGGAGAGGGGCCGGGGGAGAGGGGGAGCAAGCCCGAGCCGCCGCCATCATCGCCGCCTGCAAGGAAGTCGGCCCGGCGCTGTTCTTTTCGCTCTTGATCATCACCGTCTCCTTCCTGCCGGTGTTCACGCTGGAGTCGCAGGAAGGCCGGCTGTTTTCGCCGCTGGCCTACACCAAGACCTTTGCCATGGCCGGCGCGGCGCTGCTTTCGGTGACGCTGGTGCCGGTGCTGATGATGCTGTTCATTCGCGGCAGGATTCCGTCCGAAGCGAAGAACCCGGTCAACCGCTTCCTGATCCGGGTCTATAGGCCGATCATCGCCGGGGTGATGCGCTGGAAGAAGCTGACCATCGCGTTGGCGCTGCTCACGCTCGGCGTTTCGATCTATCCGGCGTCCCGGCTCGGTTCCGAGTTCATGCCGACCCTCAACGAAGGCACGCTGTTCTACATGCCGGCGTCCTTGCCGGGGATGTCGATCACCAAAGCCGCCGAATTGCTGCAGACCCAGAACAAGATCATCAAGAGCTTTCCCGAGGTCAGTTCGGTGTATGGCAAGGCCGGTCGCGCCAACACGGCGACCGACCCGGCGCCGACAGAGATGTTCGAGACCGTGATCAACCTCAAGCCGCAAGAAGAATGGCGGCCCGGCATGACCACCGACAAGCTGATCGCCGAACTCGACAAGGCCCTGCAATTCCCCGGTGTCGCCAACTCGTGGACCATGCCGATCAAGGCCCGCATCGACATGCTGTCCACGGGCATCCGCACGCCGATCGGTATCAAGGTCTTCGGCAAGGACCTGGGCGAGATGGAGAAGCTGGCCAAGGAGATCGAGGCCGTGGTCAAGACCGTGCCCGGCACCACCAGCGCCTTCGCCGAGCGCATCACTGGCGGCTTCTACCTCGACATCACCCCGGATCGCGAACAGTTGGCACGTTACGGTCTGGCCGTGGGCGAACTGCAGGATGTGATCGGCACTGCACTGGGGGGCGAAATGGTGACCACCACCGTCGAGGGCCGCGAACGCTATGGCGTCACCATCCGCTATCCGCGCGAACTGCGTTCCGATCCGCAACAGATTGCCCGCGAAGTGCTGGTGCCGACCATGGGCGGTGCGATGATTCCGCTTGGCGAGGTGGCGAAAGTGGAAGTGGCCAAGGGCGCTCCGGGAATCCGCACCGAGAACGCGCTGCTCTCCGCCTACATCTTCGTCGATATTCGCGACCGCGACATCGGCGGCTACGTCGCCGACGCGAAGCAGGCGGTGGCGGCGAAGATCAAGTTCCCGCCCGGCTATTACGTCACCTGGAGCGGCCAGTTCGAATACATGGAACGGGCCATCGAGAAGATGAAAATGGTGGTACCGGTAACCCTGCTGATCATTTTCCTGCTGCTCTACCTCAACTTCAGGCGCCTGACCGAGACCTTCATCGTCATGCTTTCGGTGCCTTTCGCGCTGGTCGGCGGGGTCTGGCTGATGTGGCTGCTTGACTACAACCTGTCTGTCGCTGTCGCCGTGGGCTTCATCGCGCTGGCCGGCGTGGCCGCCGAGACCGGCGTGGTCATGCTGATCTACCTCGACCATGCCTGGGAGGCGGCCCAGGCAAGGTGCCGCGCCGAAAACCGCCGTCCCGCCAGCGCCGACTTGTACGCCGCGATCATGGAAGGCGCAGTCGAGCGCGTGCGGCCCAAGATGATGACCGTGGTGGCGATCATGGCAGGGCTACTGCCCATCATGTGGGGCACCGGCACCGGCTCGGAGGTGATGAGCCGGATTGCCGCGCCGATGGTCGGCGGCATGATCTCGTCGACAATCCTCACGTTGGCGGTGATTCCGGCCATCTATGCGCTGGTCAAGGAATGGGACATGCGGCGGGGGCCGGGGAACTGAACCGGCCGCGCAATCGGAGCCGCCCGCCAATCAAGGCGGCCAGCGCGTTGCGCTGCATTCAACCGAACTTGGGGGCCGCCTTGAGCGCAGCCAGCGGATTTATTCCGGCCTTCAGGAAGTGACCGACGAATTCGCGGTCAAAGTTATTGACATGGTCGATCAGCCAGGTCTGGATGAAAGACGCCAGTCCTTCTCCAACGTTGAAATCCTGTGCCCGCCGTTCGAGTTTCTCAAGCTGTTCGGTCAGGCGACGATGTTCCGCCACGTGGGCTTCGGTCCCCGGATAGGACAGCAGTCGCATCAGGCTTTCTTCGACCGCGAAATGGATCCGTGTCTGAATCATCAGTTCCGAGAGTATGGTGTTTGCCGCGAAGCCATACCCCATCTCGACCGAGTGCTCCAGGCGTTTCAGCAGGAGGTGAAGCTGCCCGTGCTGCAAGTCGATTTCGGCAATGCCGATCTCGAATTCATCGGGCAATTTGCTGGTTTGCGGACTGGTCATGATCCGTCCTCCACGGCGGTTGGCAAGACAAGCTTAACACTGCGCCGGACTGCCATCCGGTCGGGTTTTGGACTCAGTTGCCCGGCGCCGCCGACGGTTTGCCGACCGGCACGGTGCGGGCATGGCGCTCAAGCATTTCCCTGGCCATTTCCAGAAACTGCTCCTGGACTTCATGGCGCACAAAGGAGGCGCCGAACATGCGGGCGAGGACCGAATCCGGCACGCTCTCCGCGTGGTACCTGATATGCACGCCCTGATCCGAAGCGGCGATCTTTGCTTCGCTTTCCATGCGTTTCAGGGTGCCGGAAAGGCTTTTCGCCAGAATGCGCTTCATCGGTTCCAGGCGTATCTCGCGCTCCGACTCGAAGGAGAACGACAGCAGCCCCCACCTTGCCACGCCGTTCTGCCTGACGATCCAGGTGTTGCCGTCGCGCGAAACGATCTTGCTCGACTTCAGGTTGCCGAGGATGGACGCCATGTGGTCGAAGTCGGTCAGAACCTCCCAGGCGGTTGGCAGCGGAACCGCAACGTCGATCGTCGCGTCGACGATGAAGGCTTCGTCTTTTTGCGCCACCGTCACCGCCACCTTCGGTTCGACGCCGAATGCCGCCCCGCCGAACAGCACCAGCAGGCAGAACAAGGCGACGACCGGCAGGCGCCGCAGCGGACGCGAAAAGACGGCGACGACTCTGCGCATGGCCTTCTCCAGGTTTTCGTCTCGAAGCAGGCCGGGCCGGCTCATTGCACGCCGCCAGGTTCTGGCGCCGACTCCCGCGGCGGCAGGGGCGCGAAGTAGCTCGCCGCCAACACCAGCACCGCCACCCCGATCAGCGTTCCGGTCCACATCAGCGTGCCGCGTCCGGCCGCGTCGAACAGCAGCAGCTTGCCGCCCACCACGCCGAGCAGGGCAAAGCCGCCGAACCACCGCTCCCGCTGGCCGCGGCGCGAAGCCAGGATCATGGTCGCGATCGACGTGACGGTCCAGAACAGCGTCAGCAGCATCTGGAACAGCGTCGAACGCATCATCGCCAGGGTTTCGAACGGCACGCCGCCCCAGGCATGTGCGATGCGTGCGGCCAGGGTCGACAGCCAGATGAAGGCAATGCCGGCCGCGATGTGCCGCAGTAGCTTGCCGTGCCCGGAAGCCATTGCCCGCGCCAGCGCCAGCATCGCGCCGATCCCGGCCAACTGTGTCAGATCGAAGACATTCAGTACCGGCAGGTAGGGCAGGCCGGTGCCATCACCGGACAGATGAATTGCTGAGGACGGCAGGATTCCCAGCAGGGCGAGCAGGGGCAGCAGGGTCCCCGTCGGTATGTACCGCCCTCCTTGACGCGCAAAAGGCCAGACGCCGCGCTGCGCACCGAACACCGCAAGCGCGATGCCGCCGGCCATGGTCAGTGCCCAGGCAACGAAGATCCACAGGCCCGAAGCGGGTGCCCACAGCCTGGTCTGCCAGGTCAGTTCCAGGGGCACGATGGCCAGCACCAGCCAGTACGCGCCGAGATGCCGCAGCGTTTCCAGTGGAACGCTGTCATGCCGTTCATGGCGGCGCAGCAGCCAGTAGTGCAGTCCCAGGGCGGCGGGCAGCATCAGGGCCATCAGGCCGGGCAGCGGATGACCGTCATGACCGATCGACTGCAGCGGCGCAAGCCACAATGCAGCCAGCAACAGGACGACCGCGGCGCGAACCTGCGGCCACGACCACCAGGCCGCCAATCCTTCGAGGGCCGCTACTGTCGCCATCAGGTACAGCAAGCCGAATGCTGCATGCAGCGATTCCGGGGCGAAGCGATGGATCTCGCCCAGCCCGATTCCCAGCCACCACAGCAGCGCCCAGACAAACGGGATGAGCGGCGGAATCCTGCCTGCCTGCTCCAGCGAGCGCAGCATCCGCGCCGAGCCGAGCCCGGCCATGGCCAGCAGGAAGCCGCCGAGCACCACGTCGTTGGCCACCGGCAGGGCATGACCAAGGTCTTTCCAGCCGACGGCGAGCGAGATGCCGGCGGCAAGCTGCATCAGCAAGCCCGTCCCCTGCGGCAGGATGCGCCGCGTCCGCACTCCGTACCAAAGTACCGCACCGCCTTCGACCGCCCACAGCGCGGAAGTCACCTGGGCGCCGAAGGCGAGCGGAATCGACAGCGTGAAGAAGGCGATCGCCAGTCCCAGATGACTGCGCTCGACGATCTCGTTTTGCGGGTCCTTGCGTCGAAACAGGACCGCCCACAGCGCGATGTACCAGACCGCCGCAATCAATGCGCTCCAGGCGTTGCCGTAAGGGACGTCCGCCATCAGCCGCGCCTGGAGGAAGCTGCCGACCAGCGGTGTGCCGAACAGCAGCAATCCGTTGCGCCAGCCATTCAGACCGGGGGCCCGGAACAGGGCGGTGACTACCGGCATCGCCGAATAGGCGACGAGGAAGAGCACCAGAAACAATTGCGTGACCAGGTAATGCCGTTCTTCGTAGCCGTCGATCGCCCAGGCCATGCCGATCGCCAGGGTGAACACGAAGCCGACAATATTGAGCACGCGCCACGCCCGGAACCAGTCGACGCAAAGAATGAAGGCGTTGAGCAGCGCGAAGTAACTGAACAGCGGCAAGGGCGTGTCGGCCCGGCCGCCCGCCAGCACGGGCGCCAGAAAGGCGCCGGAAAGCCCCAGCACGGCCAGCGCGGGACCATCCTGTTTCGCCGCCATCGCCACGCAGGCGACGCCGAACGCGGCGAACAGCGCAAATGCCAGGCCCTGTCCGATCATTGAATAGCGGCCGAGCATGAAATAGGTGACGAGGTAGAGCAGGGCGAAGCCGCCGCCCTGCAAGGACAGCCCGAAGGCTCGATGCTCGCCGTCGCGGGTTTTGGCGAAGCCGAAGGCAATCAGGCCGATGCCGGCCGCCGCGGTGAGGAACAGCCGCACCGGAATCGGAAACAGGCCGTATTCGGCGGCCAGGCGCAAGCCCGAGGCAACACCGAAGAACAGCAGGATGATGCCGATCTTGACCAGCGGGTTGCCGGCCCAGAAACGCGACAGCCATCCCGGGACCTGGATCGGCTCCGGCTTCAGATCAACGGCATCGGCGGTACGGGAATCCTCAAGCGGCGTGATCGGGGCGGGCTCGGCGTCGAGCAGCGTTGTCGCCGCGACCGGCGCGGGAACCGTCTCCGCCAGCGGAGCTTCCGCTGCGGACGGCGACGTATCGGCCGGTATCGCTTCCGGTAACGCTTCCGCTATCGCGCCGCGACGAAGTCCGTGGACTTCGTCGCGCAGTCTTGCCATCTCGCCTTCAAGTCGCGCGACCCTTGTCGCCAGCAGTTGATCCGCCTGGGATTGCCGGGCACGCTGGCGTTCGATCAAGGTGCCGGCCACCCCGCCGATCAGGGCGCCCAACAGCCACAGCGAGTGCCCGGCCGCCACGCCCAGCAGGAGCCCGATCAATCCGCCAACCAGCCACATGGTGCGTCTCCTACAAGCAGTCGCCGCGCAGGGCGGTCACGTCGTTCTGCAGTCGTTCGGGCGACGCGTCCGCCACCGGCACGGCCGTGCCGGTCACCAGTTCGATCCGGGAAAACAGGCCGCGGCGGAATGGCCGCGTCATTGCCGGGCCGTCCTTGCGCGAGAAAAAGCTGCCCCAGAGCCCGCGCAGCGCCATCGGGACCACGGGCACCGGATTGCGCTGGAGTATGCGTGCAATGCCGGGACGGAAGGGATTGATGTTGCCATCTGCAGTGATCTTGCCTTCGGGGAAAATCCCGACCAGGTCTCCTGCTGCGAGCGCCCTGGAAACCTCGTCGAAGGCCCTTTCCATCATCACCGGGTCTTCCCTCGCCGAGGCGATCGGGATCGCCTTGCTGGTGCGGAAAACGAAGTTCAGGATCGGCCAGCGGAAGATGCCGTGATCCATCACGAAGCGGATCGGACGACGGCAGGCCGCCATGATCACCAGCGCATCGACGAAGCTGACATGGTTGCAGACGATCAGCGCGGGTCCGTCATCGGGCACCGCTTCGAGGTTCCGTGTCCGCAGGCGGTACACCGTGTGGATCAATATCCAGACGATGAAGCGGAGCAGGAATTCCGGCACCAGGCCATAGATGAATATCGCCACCACTGCGTTGCAGACTGCCGCCACGGCGAACAGCATCGGAATCGTCAGGCCGGCGGCCAGCATGGCGGCAGCCGACAGCGCGCCGACGACCATGAACAGCGCGTTCAGGATGTTGTTGGCGGCAATGATGCGCGCGCCATGTTCGGGATTCGAACGCTGCTGCACCAGCGCATACAACGGCACGATGAAGAAGCCGCCGAAGGTGCCGAGCAGGGCCAGATCGACCAGGACGCGCCAGGTGGTGCCGGCCTTGAGCAGGGCGAGTGCGCCAAGCGCTTCCGGCGCGGGCAGCGCCGGCGAAGCCAGGGCGAGATCGAGGGCGAACACGGTCATGCCGATCGAGCCCATGGGCACCAGGCCCAGTTCCACCCGGCCGGCAGAAAGCTTTTCGCAGAGCAGGGAGCCGACGCCGATGCCGAAGGTGAAGGTCGCGAGCAACAGGGTCACGGACGTTTCGCTGCCGCCCAGTACGTTTTTGGCATAGGCGGGGAACTGGGCGAGGAACAGCGCGCCGAACAGCCAGAACCAGGAGATGCCCATGATGGAAAGGAAGACGGTCTGGTTTTCGCGGGCAAACCGGATGTTGCGCCAGGTCTCCGTCAGCGGATTGGCGCTGATCCTGAGCGTCGGCGCCGGCGGTACGGCAACCGGGATCGCGCGCGAGGCGAGATAGCCACCCACCGCGATGGCCAGGCCGACGCCCGTGATCCACTCGGTTCCGCCGCTGCTGCCGGCCAGCAATCCGCCGAGCAGGGTTCCCAGCAGGATGGCGACAAACGTGCCCGCCTCGATCAGCGCATTGCCGCCGACCAGTTCCTCGGTCTTGAGATGCTGCGGCAGGATCGCGTACTTCACCGGGCCGAACAGGGTCGAATGCAATCCGAGCAGGAACAGCCCGACAAACAGGATCTCGATGCTGGTGAGCACGAAGCCGACGCCCGCGACCAGCACGATGCAGATCTCGAGCAGCTTGACCAGGCGGGCCAGGCGCGCCTTGTCGTACTTGTCGGCCAACTGCCCGGCGGTGGCGGAAAACAGGAAGAAGGGCAGGATGAAGATTCCCGCCGCGAGGTTGGCCAGGATCTCGGGCTTCAGCGTGGTCCAGCTCGCCGCCTGGAAAGTCAGCAGGACCACCATCGCGTTCTTCAGGACGTTGTCGTTCAACGCACCCAGGAGCTGCGTGACGAACAGCGGGGCGAAGCGCCGGCTGCGCAACAGGCCGGATTGCGAGCTCATTTGCGGTGAGCCTGCGAGTCAGTAGTCGCTGTTTTCATGGCACCGATCATGTCGATATCGCCTTCAACAAACCCCGTCGATTTTATGCGGTTTCATGCTGTCGGCGTCAATTTACCGCTGCCGGTTCAGGTCGAGTCGTGCGAGGGCGCGGCCGAGTGCCCGAAGCGCTTGCGGTACTCGCGCGGGCCGCTGCCGGTCCAGCCGGCGAAGGCGCGATAGAAGGCCGCGGCGTCGGCAAAGCCGAGGTCGGCGCCGATGCGGCCGAGGGGGCGTGCGGTCTTGGTCAGCCAATCGACGGCGAGGTCGCGGCGCAGGCCATCCTTGATCGCGCGAAAGCTGGTGCCTTCGTCTTCCAGCCGGCGGTGCAGCGTGCGCGGCGAGAGAAACAGGCGGCGCGCGACGGCGGGCAGGGCGAGCTGCTCCGGCAGGGCCGCGCGCAGGTGCTCGCGCACGCGCAAGCCGAGCGCGCGATCGCGGCGGTAGAGCGTGGTGATGCTTGCCGGCGCATCGACCAGAAAGCTGCGCAGCGCCGCTTCGTCGCGGCGCACCGGCAGCGCCAGCCACTCGACCGGGAAGCGCGCTTCCAGGCGCGGCGCATCGAAGGTGTAGCGCGGCGCGAAGACCAGTTCGTAGTCGGCCGCGTGCAACGGCGGCGGATAGGGAAAGCACACTTCGTCGAGCGCCAGCGGGTGCGCCACGAGCCACGCTGCCACGCCGTGGATCATGCGCAGCAGCCATTCAAAGGCGAACACGCGGCCGGCCGGGCCGACCGGCAGCGCCTGCTCTTCGCTGATGACGATGACCGCGGCGCTGCCGCTTCTCTCGACGTCCACTTCCAAGTCGTCGAGCACCACATGCAGAAAGCGCGCGATGCGCTCCAGTGCTTCTTCCAGGGTCGCCGCGGAGAGCGCGGCACGGCAGAGGAACTCGAAGCTGCCGCGGCGGAGGGGCCGCGAAAACAGCGCGAAACCTTCGTCGTCGAGGCTCTCGTTGATCAGGCGGTAGAGCGCCGCATAGCGTGCCACCGGAACGCGGGCGTCACGTTGATGCAGGACATGTGTGGCAATTTCTGCATGTTCCAGCAGGCTGTCGGCTGCCAGTCCTGCTCGCGCAACCCCGGACAGGATGCCGATGACGAAGCCTGCGGCGACCGTGGAGGGGCTTCCGGCGGACTTCCGTGGGGAACCGGGTTGGATATCCATAATGGCGGATTATGCATAGTTCTCGTCGTTTTGTGTCATGGCGCTATCGCCACGCATTGCCTATGATGCAAGCACTGTCGCATACCCCGGAGCCGCCGCCATGACCGATCTCAGCATTGCCGCCAAGCTGTTGCCCTACAAGCCCAGGCACAAGGTGCGCTTCGTCACGGCCACCTCGCTGTTCGACGGCCATGACGCCTCGATCAACATCATGCGGCGCATCCTGCAATCCTCGGGGGTCGAGGTGATTCATCTCGGCCACAACCGTTCGGTCGAGGAGATCGTCAATGCGGCCCTGCAGGAGGATGCGCAGGGCATCGCCGTGTCGTCGTACCAGGGCGGCCACCTCGAATTCTTCAAGTACATGATTGATCTGCTGAAGCAGCGCGGCGGCGAGAACATCCAGGTGTTCGGCGGCGGCGGCGGCGTGATCATCCCGACCGAAGCCAGCGAACTGCACGCCTATGGCGTGACCCATCTGTACTCGGTGCAGGACGGACAGAAGATGGGCCTGCAGGGCATGATCAACGACATGGTGGCTCGCTGCGACGCCGACATCAGCATGCGCGCACCGCAGGACATCAAAGCGCTGGAAGTCGCCGATCGCGGCGCCCGGCTGCGCAACCTGGCGCAGATCATCACCGCGCTGGAAAACGACGCCTGGCCGGAAAAGGCGAAGCAGGCGCTGCTGGAAAAGGCTGCCACACTTTCGTCGGCGCCGACCGCAGTTCCCACCCTGGGCATTACCGGCACCGGCGGCGCCGGCAAGAGCTCGCTGACCGACGAACTGATCCGCCGCTTCCGCCTCGACCAGGAAGACAGCCAGAAGATCGCGGTGATTTCCATCGACCCCTCGCGCAAGCGCACCGGCGGCGCGCTGCTCGGCGACCGGATTCGCATGAACGCGATCCAGCATCCGAACATCTACATGCGCTCGCTGGCCACCCGCGACACCGGCAGCGAGATTTCGAAAGCGTTGCCCGACGTGATCGCGGCCTGCAAGGTGGCCGGCTTCGACCTGATCGTCATTGAGACCTCCGGGATAGGGCAGGGCGACGCGGCGATCGTGCCGCTGGTGGATGTCTCGCTGTACGTCATGACGCCCGAGTTCGGCGCGGCCTCGCAACTGGAAAAGATCGACATGCTGGATTTCGCCGATTTCGTCGCGATCAACAAGTTCGACCGCAAGGGCGCGGAAGACGCGCTGCGCGACGTGCGCAAGCAGTACCAGCGAAATAGAGAAAGATTCGGCGAGCGCACCGAAGAGATGCCGGTGTTCGGCACCATGGCGGCGCGCTTCAATGACGATGGCGTCACAGCGCTGTACCAGGCGCTGCTCGCGCGACTGGCCGAGCGCGGACTCGGGGCGAAGCCGGGCCTGTTGCCGGTGGTGCAGGTGAAACACTCCTCGGCCGGGCGCGCGATTGTTCCCCCGGATCGCGTGCGCTACCTGGCCGACATCGCCGATGCGCTGCGCGCTTACCACAGGCAGGTCGTCGAGCAGGCGACGCTGGCGCGCGAGCGGCAGTCGCTGAAAACCGCCAAGGCGATCTTCGAGGCCTGCGCGAAGTTGGGTAACGCGGGCGCCGGAGACTTCGACGAGCTGATCGCCTGGAAGGACGGCCAGCTCACCCCGCATGCGAGGAAGCTGCTGGCGATGTGGCCGGACATGAAGAAGGCCTACGCCGGCGACCAGTACGTGGTGAAGATGCGCGACAAGGAAATCCGCACCGGCCTGGTCTCCGAATCGCTGTCCGGCACCAAGATCCGCAAGGTGGCGCTGCCGCGCTTCGACGACGAGGGCGAACTGCTCAAGTTCCTGATGCGCGAGAACGTCCCCGGCTCCTTCCCCTTTACCGCCGGCGTGTTCGCCTTCAAGCGCGAGAACGAGGACCCGACACGCATGTTCGCCGGCGAAGGCGACGCCTTCCGCACCAACAAGCGCTTCCTCAAGGTCTCCGAAGGCATGCCGGCCAAGCGCCTGTCGACGGCCTTCGATTCGGTCACGCTGTACGGCTGCGACCCCGATCCGCGCCCCGACATCTACGGCAAGATCGGCAACTCGGGAGTCTCGATCGCCACGCTGGACGACCTCAAGGTGCTCTACTCGGGCTTCGACCTGTGCGACCCGGCAACCTCGGTGTCGATGACCATCAACGGCCCGGCGCCGATGATCCTGGCGATGTTCCTGAATGCCGCGGTCGACCAGCAGGTCGAAAAGTTCCGCACCCAGAACAGCCGCGATGCGACCGAGGACGAAGCCGAGAAAATCCGCGAATGGACGCTGTCGTCGGTGCGCGGCACGGTGCAGGCCGACATCCTGAAGGAGGACCAGGGTCAGAACACCTGCATCTTCAGCACCGAATTCGCGCTGAAGATGATGGGCGACATCCAGGAGTATTTCGTCCACAACCAGATCCGCAATTTCTACTCGGTGTCGATCTCGGGCTACCACATCGCCGAAGCCGGCGCCAACCCGATCAGCCAGCTCGCCTTCACGCTGGCCAACGGCTTCACCTATGTCGAGACCTACCTGGCGCGCGGCATGCACATCGACGACTTCGCCGGCAACCTGTCTTTCTTCTTCAGCAACGGCATGGAACCGGAATACTCGGTGATCGGCCGCGTCGCGCGGCGCATCTGGGCCGTGGCGATGAAGAACCGCTACGGCGCCAACGAGCGCAGCCAGAAGCTCAAGTACCACATCCAGACCTCGGGCCGCAGCCTGCATGCGCAGGAGATGGATTTCAACGACATCCGCACCACGCTGCAGGCGCTGATCGCGATCTACGACAACTGCAACAGCCTGCACACCAACGCCTACGACGAGGCGATCACCACGCCGACCGAAGAGAGCGTGCGGCGCGCCATGGCGATCCAGCTCGTCATCAACCGCGAATGGGGCCTGGCGAAGAACGAGAACCCGAACCAGGGCGCCTTCATCATCGAGGAACTGACCGACCTGGTCGAAGAAGCCGTGCTCAAGGAATTCGAGGCCATTGCGTCAAGAGGTGGCGTGCTCGGCGCCATGGAAACCGGCTACCAGCGCGGCAAGATCCAGGAAGAGTCGATGCACTACGAGCACAAGAAGCACGACGGCTCCTACCCGATCATCGGCGTCAATACCTTCCTCAATCCGCACGGTTCGGGCGTGGCCGGCGAGATCGAGCTGGCGCGCTCGACCGAGGCCGAGAAGCAGTCGCAGCTCACGCGGCTCAGGGATTTCCAGGCGCGAAATGCCGGCCAGTCGGAGGCTTGCCTGGCGCGACTCAGGCAGGCCGTGATCGCCAACCAGAACGTGTTCGCGGTGATGATGGACGCGGTGCGCTGCTGTTCGCTGGGGCAGATTTCGAATGCCTTGTACGAGGTCGGCGGGCAGTATCGGCGGAGCATGTAACATCCGGTTCCGGCTTGCTTTGCCCGCCAGGCTCGGCTTGACGCGAATTCCCCTTCGGGGCCGTCAATTCCGCTGCGCGGGCACCAATCGGCAATGCCGGTATCGTCCTTGGAAATTGAGCCTCGCCCCTCAATGCGTATGGCTCGATGAGGGCAGACCGCGGGTCTCGCCGGATCCATGATCGACCTCGGGGAGGTGTGAGCCGGAGGTTCGGTTCTCGCCGATGTTCAGTGAATGCTCGGAGTCGGGGTCCGAATATTCATCGTAAAATCCAGCCATCCATTCCCGTTCCCCGGCGGTCATGCCATCCATGCGCCATGCCGCGTGTTCCCTGAAGTGTGCGTTCAGGTAGATGTCCAACCAAAGGCGAGACAAAACAGTGACGCTGAAATCCTTGCTTCTCCCGATGGCGGCCGTGGCCCTTTTTCACTGTGGTTGCGCTCACGCAGCGAATGCGGACTTGCCGGCCTTCGTCGCCGCCGAGACCGCGTTTCAAAAGGCGCTTGCCGGCAACAGCACTGCGACGGAGGAGGCGGTCAAGGCCTTCGAGGGTCTTGCCGCGTCGGATACCCCGGAGGTTCCGCTTTACCGCGCCTACCTGGGCGCGGCGCAGGCAATCCAGGGCCGAGAGGCCTGGCTGCCATGGAACAAGCTCAGGGCCACGGAACGTGGCCTGGATACCCTGGACAAAGCGCTGCGGCAATTGAGCCCTGCCCACGACAAGGTTCTGGTGCGGGGCACTCCGGTCTCTCTGGAAGCCCGCTTGGTCGCCGCCAGCACCTTCGTCGCCATCCCCGATTTCATCTTCCACCGCGCGGACCGGGGACGCCAACTGCTCCAGGACATCGCCAAGAGCCCGCTGTATGCCGGCGCTCCCGCCGAATTCCGGGCCCGGGTACAGGCTACCGTTACGGCGAAATAGGCGGCAAGCCATGACCAGCAACGTCATCGAATTGACAGGGATCAGCAAGCGCTACCTGCTGGGAGAAACCGAAGTGCAGGCCCTCAAGGGCATTTCCCTGGAAGTTCCCAGGGGCGCTTTCGTCGCCGTGCGCGGACCCTCGGGCAGCGGCAAGAGCACCTTGCTGAACATTTGCGGCCTGATCGACGGTTTCGACGCGGGCAGCTACCGGCTGGAAGAGGAGGACGTAGGCGGACTCGACGAGATCGCCCGCACCCTTATCCGCCGCCGCCGCATAGGCTTCGTGTTTCAAACCTACAACCTGGTGCCGGTGATGACCGTGCGCGAGAACGTCGAATACCCGCTGCTGTTGGCCGGCATCGAGGATAAGGAAATAGATCGGCGGGTGGACGAGATTCTTCAGCAGGTGGGCCTCGCCGACCGGGCCGGCCATCGCCCGGACCTTCTCTCGGGGGGCCAGCGACAACGCACCGCCATCGCGCGCGCGCTGGTCAAGGCGCCGGCCCTGGTGATTGCCGACGAACCCACCGCCAATCTGGACACCGCCACCGCAAACCAGGTCATCGACCTGATGCGCGAACTGGGCCACCGGCACGGCGCCACCTTCCTCATCGCCACCCATGACGAACGGATGACGGCCCGTTGCGACGCGGTTCGCGTGATGATCGACGGGGAACTGCAATGAAGCTCATCAGGCTTGCCTGGCGCAATGTCCTGCGTAACCGCCGCCGTTCCTTCGTCACCATCCTCATCGCGGCCCTCGGTACGGCGTCCATGCTCATCGCCGGCGGTTTTGCCCTCTATACCTACGATTCCCTGCGGGAAGGCGCCGCCCGGGATTTCGGCCATCTGACGATCGCCCACAGGGACTATTTCGACAAGGACGGGGAAATCCCCCTGCAGTTCGGCCTGACGGAACACGAGTCGATGGTGAAGGCCCTGGAAAAGGACCCGCGGGTGCGTCGGGTGCTGCCGCGCCTGGAGCTTTCGGGCCTGATCTCGAATGGCGAAAAATCGATGATCTTCGTGGGGATCGGTGCCGACATCGAGGCGGAAGCCGCGATGCGGGGCCCCTTCCTGCAACTGCTGGCCGGCAAGCTCGCCGACGGTGATCGGCCAGACGGGCCGCCCCTTGTCCTGCTCGGGGCCGAACTGGCAAAGAGCCTCGGCGCCAAGCCGGGCAGCGGCCTCACCCTGCTGTCGACCACCACCTCCGGCAGCATGAATGCGATGGATGTCGAGGTGGTCGGGGTCATTTCCACCGGCTGGCGGGAAGTCGACAAGCGCCTGGTCTACCTCGGTATCAAGACGGCGCAGAAACTGCTGGTAACGGACAAGGCCAGCACCCTGGCCGTGTTTCTGGACAATACCGACGCCACGCCGGCGATGCTTGCGCAATTGCAGGCGAGGGATCCGGCCCACGCCTTCAAGCCCTGGTGGGAGCAGGCGTTCTACTATGTCTCGGTGCGCGATCTCTACAACAGGATCTTCGGCCTGCTGGGCATCATCATCGCCGCGCTGGTGTTCTTTTCCGTGGCCAACACGCTGACCATGGCGGTGGTGGAACGGACCAGGGAAATCGGCACGCTGCGCGCCATGGGAGCCCTGCCTGGCGAAGTCGTCGGCGAATTCGTGCGGGAGGGGGCGCTCATCGGCGGCGTCGGCACCCTCATCGGCGTAGCGGTGGCGGCCTCGGTGACCGTCGCGCTGCTGGTGCTGGACATCCAGATGCCGCCGCCGCCGGGCCGCTCGGTGGGCTATCCGCTGCAGGTCTATGCCGATCCGGCCCTCTATGCCGTAGCGGTAGGCCTGGTCATCGCGCTCTGCGTTGCCGCCGCCTGGTTCGCCAGCCGCAAGGCGGCCAACAAACCCATCGTGGAGGCTCTCGGCCATGTCTAGAAAACTGCTGCTTTCCTTCACCCTTGCGCTCGCCTGCTTCTCCGTTCAGGCCGCCGACGAAGTCCCCGCCTTGCTCAAGAAGGCCGATGCCTACCGCATGGACGACAAGGCCTCCCGGGTGGAGACCCTGGTGGAACTCTACCGCGGCGAATCGCTGGACAAGGAGCGCAGGTACACGGTCTATCTCAAGTCCAATCGTCGGTCACTGGTGATCATGAAGTCGCCGATGGAAATCGGCCAGAAGGTGCTGATGCTGGCGGACCAGTTCTGGCTGCTGATGCCCGACAGCCAGCGCCCCCTGCGCATCACTGCCAGCCAGAAGCTTCTGGGCGAGGCCGCTACGGGGGACATCGCCACCATGACCTGGAGCGAGGACTACACGGGCAAGGTGGTGGGAGAAGAAGACATCAAGGGCAGGCGCTGCCTGCGCCTGGAACTGGCCGCCGCCCGTCCGGGCGTCACCTACGTTCGCGTCGACCTGCTGCTCGACAAGGCCAGCGCCATGCCGGTCAAGGCCGACCTCTTCGTCAATTCCGGCAAGCGCGCCAAGGAGGCGTGGTATGAGGCGGGCAAGCTGGACGGCAAGACCCGCATCGTTTCGATGACCCTGCTCGATGATATCCAGACCGGACGCAAGACCGTCATCCACTACCAGAGCATCGCCCCCAAGGAAGCTCCCGACGAGTTCTTCAATCCGGCAGCCCTGGTGCGCAACAGCCTGTCAGGGTGGTGATGAAGCGGCGCCTGATGCTCGCCTGGGCACTTGTCGCGGCAGGCGCCCACCTTCAGGCGGCAGAAATCACCGGCAGCCTGAGCCTTTCACCGGAGTGGCACACCGACAACACAGGCAGTCCCTATTTCGTTCCGCCGCCCGTGGTGCCAGCCCGGCACAAAGCGCTGCGCCAGGACCTGGGCCTGCGCATCCAGGAGGGCGGCTTCAATGCCCAGGGCATTGTTCGGGTCAATGCCGCCGAAGGTCGAACGCCGGAGCAGCATGGCATCGTCAACCAGCTCTACTATGACGGCGAACTCGGTCCCGGCAGCGGCTGGACCGTCGGCAGGAAGATCATGACCTGGGGCGTCGGCTATGGCTTTCGCCCTCTGGACGTGGTGCAGCGGGAGGACCGGCGGGGGATCAATCCGCCGCCCCTGGTCGGCATTCCCCTGCTGGCCTGGGACAGCTTCAGCGCCGACCAAGCCCTCACCGTCGTTTGGCAGCGGCCGGGCAGCGGCCGCGGCAATACCTCCGGCGACGATCCGGCGCTGGCCACCCACTGGTATCGGCTCGTCGCGGGCACCGATCTCCACGCGGTGGCCCGCGTTTCGGGGCGCAACGGCCTGGAGGCAGGCGGCGGCTTCAGCCGGGCGCTTGGCGAGGAATGGTCTGTGCACGGCGCGGTGCTCAATCAGCGGCGTTATGCCAGGAGCCTCAACCGGATGGCCGAGAGCGGAGCGGGCGTCCTTGCCACGCAATCGCCGATGGCGGATGTCGCCGGCAGCAACGCCCGGAAAGCCGTGGCGGGTGCGCAATGGACGGGCGAGTCCGGCCTGGGGATTCTGCTGGAAGCCTGGTATGACGGCGAAGCCTATTCCCGCTCGGAATGGCGGCGCCTGGATGCCCTCACGGCCCGGCAACGTGCATTGACCGGTCTGGCCCCCCAATCGGCGATCGACGGCAACGTAGCCTGGTCTTCCCAGGCCTTCGCGGTCCCCAACCTGATGCGCGAAAATCTGATGACGCGGTTTTCCTACGACGTCGACCAGCGCTGGAAGTCGGCCCTCGAGTGGGTGACGACGCCGCGCGACGGTGGCCGTGCCGTCACCCTGAGCCTCAGCCACGAAGGCAACCGCCAGCGCATCGGTGGCGGCATCCGCTGGCTTGGCGGGGCCGCCGACTCGGCGCTCGCGCAGGCCCCGCTGCAGCGGGCCGCGTGGCTGGAATGGCGGCTGGCCCTGCCCTGAAGGTTTGCTTACTCGTGCCGCGTCTTCGAGGCCGCCCCAGCCTCCATTCGACACAGCAGTCGATTCCTTGACGGCCGCTCAGCCGCCAAACCGACGCAGTCCTTCCAGATCGAGCACCGTGATGCCGCCGTATTCGGTGGTAAGAAAGCCGGCGTCCTCCAGCGTCCTCAAGGCCCGGTTGGCGCGCTGGCGTGAAATGCCGGCCAGATAGCCGATTTCTTCCTGCGAGATGGCGATGCGCGACCCGATCCCCGGCTGCAGCACCGGGTGGAACAGGGCAGCCATGGTGCGCGCCACGCGGGCATCCGCGTCCAGCAGGCGGTGGGACTCGAGCAGGCCGATGAACAGGCCCAGCCGTTCGTTGATCTGGTTGATGATGAAGCGGTTGAAGGCGATGTTGTTGTCCAGCAGCCAGTGGAAGGTTTCGCGGCGCATGCAGGCGATGCGGCTGTCGCGCAGGGCGACCATGTCATAGCGGCGCGGCTCGTTCTTCAGCACCGAGCCTTCGCCGAACCAGCCGCCGGCGGCGATGCCGGTGAAGCTGGCAGTCTTGCCGGTGAGCCAGTCGCTGGACATCTTGACCAGGCCTTCGATCACTCCATGCCAGTGGTCTACCGGCTCGCCCTTGCGGCAGACATAGCCGCCGCCCGGCACCTGTCGTTCGGTCGTGCCTTCGCGGGCGCGGGCGAAGTCCTCCGCGGACAGCGCCTGGGCCCAGCTTGTGCGGCGCAGCATGTCTTCAAGAGAGATTGCGGTATTTTTGCAATTGTCAGGCACGCGACAATTATAGGCGAAAGAATGACTTAGACTCGGCCGTTGTTGCCGTAGGTTTCCGCCTGTTGCCTGCTGGTTTTCCCTGAGCTTGGAGGGAAGCGGACGATCCCGGAAGCATCCCGCCGTTCGTTGCAGGCGTCGCGGAAGGCAAGAAACGAATTCGCAGGAACATCGCCGCACAGGACAAGTCGCAACAAAAGCGACGTCCATGCGGTTCGGCTGGAGGAGAGAGAGCGCATGGTTGTATCCGAATCGGGGCGGGCGTCGGGCTCGCTTGATACTTTTCCCCGGCTGTTGCTGAATCACGCGGCGACGCGGGGCGATCGGCCGGCAACCCGCGAGAAGTACCTCGGCATCTGGCAAACCTGGAACTGGCGCCAGGTCGCCGAGGAAGTCCGCGCCATTGCCTGCGGCCTTGCCGAGCTCGGCTTCAAGCGCGGCGACAACCTTGCCCTGATCGGTGACAACCGCCCCCGGCTGTATTGGGCGATGTGCGCGGCGCAGATGCTGGGCGGCGTGCCGGTGCCGATGTACCAGGATGCCGTGGCGGCCGAAATGGTCTTCGTATTGACCGACGGCGAAATCGGGTTCGCCATTGTCGAAGACCAGGAGCAGGTGGACAAGCTGCTCGAAATCAAGGCCCAGTGCCCCTGCCTGCAGCACATCCTGTACGACGATCCGCGCGGCATGCGCCACTATACGCAGACCTTCATGCAGGGGCTCGATGAGGTGATCGCGATGGGGCGGGTTCACGACCGGAACCAGCCCGACTTCATCCCCGCGGAAGTTGGCAAGGGGCGCACCGAAGATGTCGCCGTGATGCTCTATACCTCGGGCACCACGGGCAAGCCCAAGGGCGTCTGCCAGACCCACGAGACCTTCATCGCCGCGGCGACCAGCGGCGTTGATTTCGACCACCTCACCGACCAGGAGGACATCCTGTCCTACCTGCCGATGGCCTGGGTCGGCGATCACCTGTTCTCCTATGCGCAGGCGCTGGTCGCGGGCTTCACCATCAACTGCCCGGAATCCGGCGACACGGTGCTGACCGACCTGCGTGAAATCGGGCCGACCTACTACTTTGCCCCGCCGCGCGTGTTCGAAAACCTGCTGACCACGGTGATGATCCGCATGGAAGATGCCGGCGCGACGAAGCGCGGCATGTTCCATTACTTCATGGGCGTGGCCAAGCGCTGCGGCTCGGACATCCTCGACGCCAAGCCGAACGTTTCCTCCACCGACCGGCTGTTGTATGCGCTGGGCAATGTGCTGGTGTATGGGCCGCTGCGCAACGTGCTCGGCATGAGCCGCATCCGTGTCGCCTATACGGCGGGTGCCGCAATCGGCCCCGACCTGTTCCGCTTCTACCGTTCCATCGGCGTGAACCTCAAGCAGCTCTATGGCGCGACCGAAACCTGCGCCGCGGTGTGCCTGCAGCCGGATCGGGAAATCAAGTTCGACAGCGTCGGCAAGCCGGCGCCGGGGGTTGAAGTCAAGATCGCCGATAACGGCGAAGTGCTGGTGCGCGGCAAGCTGCTATTGAAGGAATACTACAAGCGGCCGGATGCGACGGCCGAGGCGATCGACGCCGAAGGATGGTTCCATACCGGCGATGCCGGCTTCTTCGACGAGGACGGCCACCTCAAGATCATCGACCGCGCCACCGACGTCGGCAAACTGGCCAAGGGTGCAATCTTCGCGCCGAACTACATCGAGAACAAGCTCAAGTTCTTCCAGTACATCAAGGAGGCGGTCTGCTTCGGCCACAAGCGCGAGATGGTCTGCGCCTTCATCAACATCGACATGGGCGCGGTCGGCAACTGGGCCGAACGGCGCAACCTGCCGTATTCGGGCTACACCGATCTGGCCGGCAAGCCCGAGGTGCTTGAACTGATCCGCGGCTGCGTCGAGCAGGTGAATGCCGACCTGTCGCATGACGCGATGGTCGCCGAGACGCAGATCCATCGATTCCTGGTGCTGCACAAGGAACTCGACCCGGACGACGATGAACTCACCCGCACCCGGAAAGTCCGGCGCGGCTTCATTTCCGACAAGTATGGGGTGCTGATCGACGCGCTGTATTCGGGCAAGACCTCGCAGTTCATCGAAACCGAGGTCAAGTTCGAAGATGGCCGCAAGGGCAAGGTTGCGGCTGACCTCACGATCTGCGAAGTGAAGACTTTTCCCGTCGGCCTGAAGCAGGCGGCGTAACCCGGCAGCGGCGAATACGGCGAACGACTGATGAATACGAGGACCAACGCGCAGCGCATTACCTTCCACGACGCCATTGCGACCATGGAGGCGGATTTCGCCAGCATGACTTTCGCCGACGCGGCCCAGGTCGACGCGATCTACGACGAGATTGAACGACGCCTGGCCGAGACCGGCCGGCGCTGGTTTTTCCTGGTGATCTATACCGATTGCGTGATTGCGCCTGAAGCCTGGGACCGCTTTGCGGAGCGAGGCAAGAACGCCAACATCAACCATGGCCTGGGCAGCGTGCGGGTTGGCGCCACGGCGCAGACGCGGGATGCGATCCGCGAGAGCGCGGGAAGGGAATCCTTCCGCTCGAACATCTACGACACGCGCGACCAGGCCTTGCTGGCCCTGGGCGAGATGCGCAAGCGCAAGCGCGACATGCAGGCCGCGACCGAAGAAAGCTTCCTGCGCGCCGAGAACGTCAGCCTGAGCTTCGGCGGCGTCAAGGCCATCACCGGAGTCAGCTTCGAGATCAAGCGCGGCGAGATCTCGTCGATCATCGGTCCGAACGGCGCCGGCAAGAGCTCGATGCTGAACGTCATCAACGGTGTTTACCACCCGCAGGAAGGCACCATCACCTTCCTTGGCCAGGTGCGCCGCCAGATGAACCCGCGCGCAGCGGCGACCCAGGGCATCGCCCGCACCTTCCAGAACATCGCGCTGTTCAAGGGCATGTCGGTGCTCGACAACATCATGACCGGACGCAACCTGAAGATGAAGGCCAACCTGCTGCAGCAGGCATTCTGGCTGGGGCCGGCGCAGCGCGAGGAACTCGAGCATCGCCTCAAGGTGGAAGAGATCATCGACTTCCTGGAAATCCAGCACATCCGCAAGACACCCGTCGGCCGCCTGCCTTACGGCCTGCAGAAGCGCGTCGACCTGGCGCGGGCTCTGGCGATGGAGCCGCAACTGCTGCTGCTGGACGAACCCATGGCCGGGATGAACGTCGAGGAAAAGCAGGACATGTGCCGTTTCATCCTCGACGTGAATGACCAGTTCGGCACCACCGTGCTGCTGATCGAGCACGACATGGGCGTCGTGATGGACCTTTCCGACTTCGTCGTGGTGCTGGACCACGGCGAGAAGATCGCCGAAGGCACGGCCGACGAGGTCCGCTCCGACCCTGTCGTCATCAGCGCCTATCTCGGCGCGAGTCATTGAGTTCCGAGGATACTGAACGATGAGCTTCTTCCTGGAAACCCTGCTCGGCGGCCTGATGAGCGGCATGCTGTATTCCCTGGTGGCACTCGGCTTCGTGCTGATCTACAAGGCTTCCGGCGTGTTCAACTTCGCCCAGGGCGCGATGGTGTTGTTCGCCGCCTTGTCGATGGCGCGTTTTTCCGAGTGGATCCCGGAGTGGCTGGGCATGGACAACCTGATCGTGGCCAACCTGCTGGCGATCGTTGTTTCCATCGTGGTGATGTTCGCCGTGGCCTGGGTGATTGAGCGCCTGGTGCTGCGCCACCTGGTCAACCAGGAAGGCGCGACGCTGCTGATGGCCACGCTGGGTATCGGCTACCTTCTCGACGGCCTCGGCCAGACCGTATTCGGCAGCGACATCTACAAGGTCGATGTCGGCATGCCCAAGGAGCCGGTGATGATGCTGGAGAGCGTCTTCGAAGGCGGCATTCTGATCAACAAGGAAGACTTCGTCGCCGCCTTCATTTCCGCGATGCTGGTGCTGGCGCTGACCATCTTCTTCCAGAAGACATCCACCGGACGGGCGTTGCGCGCCGTGGCGGACGACCACCAGGCCGCGCAGTCGATCGGCATTCCGCTGGGCCGGATCTGGGTCATCGTCTGGTGCGTCGCGGGAATCACGGCGCTGGTGGCGGGCATCATCTGGGGCTCCAAACTGGGCGTCCAGTTCTCCTTGCAGACGGTGGCCTTGCGCGCGCTACCGGTGGTGATTCTCGGCGGGCTCACGTCGGTTCCCGGAGCGATCCTCGGCGGCCTGATCATCGGCGTCGGCGAAAAGCTCTCGGAGGTCTTTTTGGGACCCTATGTGGGGGGCGGCATCGAGATCTGGTTCGCCTACATGCTGGCCCTGGTGTTCCTGCTGTTCAGGCCGCAGGGCCTGTTCGGCGAAAAAATCATTGATCGGGTATGACCGAACGGATAACGGAATACGAGGACTAGCGGATGTTCTACAGAGAAAACGGTCAGTTCAAGACCACGTACAAATCGGATCAGCAGATCTTCGCCATTCCGCAGGATCGCTGGGCGATTCTCGCCATCATCGCCTTTGCCTTTCTTGGCATTCCGCTGCTGGTCGACGAGTACCTGTTCCGCGCCATCCTGATTCCCTTCCTGATCCTGTCCCTCGCCGCGCTGGGCGTGAATATCCTGGTCGGCTATTGCGGGCAGATCACCCTCGGTGCCGGAGCCTTCATGGCCGTGGGCGCCTATGCGGCCTACAATTTCCTCATCCGCGTCAGCGGCATGCCGGCGCTGGGCGCCATTCTTCTGGGCGGCTTGACGGCTGCGGCGGTCGGTATCGTGTTCGGCATCCCGAGCCTGCGCGTCAGGGGCCTCTACCTCGCGGTGGCCACCCTCGCGGCGCAGTTCTTCTGCGACTGGGCGTTTCTGCGCGTCAAGTGGTTTACCAACAATGCGTCGTCGGGTTCGGTGTCGGTGGCGGACATCAGCCTGCTGGGTTGGACCATCAGTTCGCCGACCGACAAGTACCTTTTCTGCCTGGGCATACTGGTCGTTTTCAGCCTGATGGCAAAGAATCTCGTGCGCAGCGCCATCGGGCGGCAGTGGATGGCGATCCGCGACATGGACGTGGCGGCCACGGTGATCGGCATTCGCCCGCTGTACGCCAAGCTCAGCGCCTTCGCCGTCAGTTCGTTTTACGTCGGCGTGGCCGGCGCCTTGTGGGGTTTTGTGCACCTCGGCTCATGGGAGCCGGCGGCGTTTTCGATCGACCGGTCCTTCCAGTTGCTGTTCATGGTCATCATCGGCGGCATGGGTTCGATTGCGGGCAGTTTTTTCGGAGCGGCGTTCATCGTGATCCTGCCGATCTTTCTCAATCAACTGCTGCCTCTGATCGGCAGCCTGTTCGGGCTGGAGGTGTCGATTGCACTGGTGGCGCACGTTGAAATCATGGTTTTCGGCGCGCTCATCATATTCTTCCTGATCGTCGAACCCCATGGCATCGCACGTCTGTGGTCGACCGGTCGGGAGAAGCTGCGCTTGTGGCCTTTCCCGCACTGACGCCGGCCCGTGCCAAAAGGCCGGCGCGCATGGCGGAGGAGGAACGTTCGACGAGGGAGGTTGTCTGAATTCGGGTATCGGGTTTTGTTGTTGGCGTAACACTAAATCATCCTAGGAGGAGAAAGCATGAAACCAAGCAAACTTGCGGGCGCCATTGCCGCCATCGGATTTTCCGCCGTACTTGCGTCGTCTGCCGCCTATGCGGCCGAGGAGCAGTTCTTCCCGGTGCTGGCCTACCGCACCGGCGCCTACGCGCCCAACGGCACGCCCTGGGCCAACGGCTTTGTCGATTACATGAAGCTGACCAATGCGCGGGGCGGCGTCAATGGTGTAAAAATGATCTGGGAGGAATGCGAAACCGGCTACGCCACCGACCGTGGTGTCGAGTGCTATGAGCGCCTGAAGGGCAAGCACGGCGGGGCAACCGCGGTGCAGCCGCTATCCACCGGCATCACCTTTGCCCTGACCGAGAAGGCGCCGGTCGACAAGATTCCGGTGATCACGGCCGGCTATGGCCGCAGCGAGTCGCAGAACGGCGCCGTGTTCGGCTGGAACTTCCCGCTGGTCGGCACCTACTGGATGGGCGCCGACGTGCTGGTGCAGCACATTGCCAAGAAGGAAGGCGGTTTCGACAAGCTGAAGGGCAAGAAGATCGCGCTGGTCTACCACGACAGCCCTTACGGCAAGGAACCGATCGCGCTGTTGCAGGAGCGCGCCAAGATGCACGGCTTCGAGGTTTCGCTGCTGCCGGTGGCACACCCCGGCGTCGAGCAGAAGGCCACCTGGCTGCAGATTCGCCAGAACAAGCCCGACTATGTCTTCCTCTGGGGCTGGGGCGTGATGAATTCGACCTCAATCAAGGAAGCGCAGGCCACCGGCTATCCGCGCGAGAAGATGTACGGCATCTGGTGGGCCGGCGCCGAGCCGGACGTCAAGGATGTCGGCGATGGCGCCAAGGGCTACAACGCGCTGGCGATGCAGCATGGCGCCGAGCCGAACTCCAAGGTGGTCAAGGAAGTTCTCGAGAAACTGCATGCCAAGGGCCAGGGCACGGGTCCGGCGGAAGAAGTGGGCCAGGTGCTGTACATGCGCGGCCTGATTTCGTCCATGCTGCAGGTCGAAGCCGTGCGCGTGGCACAAGCGCGTTATGGCAAGGGCAAGCGCATCACCGGCGAGCAGATGCGCTGGGGCCTGGAGAACCTCAACCTGGACCAGAAGGCGCTGGATGCGATGGGCCTCGGCGGCGTGATGCGCCCGGTGCAGACCTCCTGCCTCGACCACATGGGTTCAGCATGGGCGCGCGTGCACACCTGGGACGGCAAGAAGTGGAACTTCACTTCCGACTGGTACCAGGGCGACGAGAAGGTGCTGCGGCCGATGGTGATGCTGGCCTCCGCCAAGTACGCGGAAGAAAAGAAGATCAAGCCGCGCACGCCGGAAGACTGCAAGAAGTAAGCTGAGCCGGAAGACAGGGGGCGCCGATTACGGCCTCCTGTCTTCTGTTCGCTGTCCTCTGAAAGAGCACATGACTACTGCCAACATCCTTCTCAGCGTGAATAGCATCGAGGTGATCTACCACCACGTCATCCTCGTGCTAAAGGGCGTCTCGCTGTCCGTGCCGCAAGGCAGCATCGTGGCCTTGCTCGGCGGCAACGGCGCGGGCAAGACGACCACCCTGCGTGCCGTCAGCAACCTGTTGCAGGGCGAGCGCGGCGAGGTCACCAAGGGCTCGATCGAGTGTCGCGGCGAGCGCATCGAGGCGCTGACTCCTGCCGACCTGGTCAAGCGCGGCGTGGTTCAGGTCATGGAAGGCCGCCACTGCTTCGGCCACCTGAGCATCGAAGACAACCTGATGACCGGCAGCTACACCCGCACCGACGGTCGTGCGGCCGTGGCGCAGACGCTGGAAAAGGTCTACAACTACTTCCCGCGCCTGAAGACGCGCCGCAACAGTCAGGCCGCGTATACCTCCGGCGGCGAGCAGCAGATGTGCGCCATCGGGCGCGCCCTGATGGCCAATCCGACCATGGTGCTGCTCGATGAACCCTCGATGGGCCTGGCGCCGCAGATCGTCGATGAGGTGTTCAGCATCGTCAAGGACCTCAACCAGAGGGAAAAAGTCACCTTCCTGCTGGCCGAGCAGAACACCAACATGGCGCTGCGTTATGCCGATTTCGGCTACATCCTCGAGAACGGCCGCGTGGTCATGGAGGGTGCGGCCAAGGATCTGGCGAACAACGAGGACGTGAAGGAGTTCTACCTCGGCATTTCCTCGGGGGAGCGCAAGAGCTTCCGCGAGGCCAAACACTATCGCCGCCGTAAACGCTGGCTCGCTTAGTCGGCCGCAGATCGCGCCGCATGACGGCGTTGCTCGGCGGCTTGTGTGCAAGAGCACACGGCGCCACCTCGCGCCTTGCCCTGCGCCACGCTTTGCGGCCTCACTCAGGCCCGTCGGTCGCGCCCATTCACTCTGGAGCAATCAATGTCCAAATATTTTGACGCCCTCGAAACCCGCTCTGCCGACGAACGCGAGTCGGCGCTGGCGACAATGCTGCCGCAGCAGATTGCGCATGCCAAGGCCAATGCCGCCTACTTCGCTACGTCGCTCAAGCACATCGACGCAGCCGCAATCACGTCTACCTCTGCGTTGGCCGGCTTGCCGGTGGTGCGCAAGGTCGACCTGATCGAGTTGCAGAAGCAGCAACGGCCGTTCGGCGGCTTGGTGGCATCCCGCTGGGGCGCGCTGGGGCGCGTCTTCTCTTCGCCCGGCCCGATCTACGAGCCCGAAGGCCGCAGCGCCGACTACTGGCGCACGGCGCGCGCGCTCTACGCGGCGGGCTTTCGCCCCGGCGACCTGGTGCACAACAGCTTTTCCTACCATATGACGCCGGGCGCCTGGATCCTCGAAGCGGGCGCGCAGGCGCTGGGTTGCACGGTATTCCCTGCCGGCGTCGGCCAGACCGAGCAGCAGGTGGCGGCGATGGTCGACCTGCAGCCCAACGGTTATGTAGGCACACCCTCGTTCCTGCGCATCCTGCTGGAAAAGGCCGACGAGCTCGGCGTCAAGCTGCCGTCGCTGACCAAGGCCCTGGTCTCCGGTGAAGCCTTTCTGCCGCCGGTGCGCGATGCATTGCTGGCGCGCGGCATTGCCGGCTACCAGGCCTACGCCACGGCCGAACTGGGTGTGATCGCCTATGAAACCGAGGCGCGCGAAGGCCTGGTGATCGACGAAGGCGTGATCGTCGAGATTGTGCGGCCCGGTACCGGCGACCCGGTGGCGGTCGGCGAGGTCGGCGAAGTGGTGGTGACGACGTTCAATGCCGACTACCCGCTGATCCGTTTTGCCACCGGCGACCTGTCGGCATTCCTGCCGGGGGTTTCTCCTTGCGGCCGCACCAACCGACGCATCAAGGGCTGGATGGGCCGCGCCGACCAGACCACCAAGGTCAAGGGCATGTTCGTCCATCCCGAGCAGGTGGCCATGGTGGTCAAGCGCCATCCGGAAATCGGCCGCGCGCGGCTGGTGGTGACCAATCCGGACAGTAGCGACCTGATGACGCTGAACTGCGAGGCCGGAGCGAACCGGGGCGAGGGGCTGGAAGCGAAGATTGCCGACAGCGTGCGCGACGTTACGAAACTGCGCGCCGAAGTCAGGCTGGTCGCGGTCGGCAGCCTGCCCAATGACGGCAAGGTGATCGAGGACGGCAGGAAATATGACTGAGCGCCGCGGACCTCTTGCGGGCCTGCGCGTTCTTGATCTGACGCGGCTGCTGCCGGGCCCGATGGCGAGCATGCACCTGGCGGATCTCGGTGCAGAGGTGATCAAGATCGAGGATACCGGCGCCGGCGACTATGCGCGCGCGATGGGTCCCGACGAGCGCGCGGCTGCGGGGCGCGACGGCGACAGCCTGTTTTTCCGCATGATCAATCGCAACAAGAAAAGCCTGCGGCTGGACTTGAAGCAGGCGGCCGGCGTCGAGGTCTTCCTGCGTTTGGCAAGGGATGCCGACGTGATTGTCGAAAGCTTCCGTCCCGGCGTGGTGGACAAGCTGGGCATCGGTTACGACACAGTGCGGAAGATAAATCCCCGCATCGTCTATTGCGCCATCACCGGCTATGGGCAAACCGGCCCCTGGGCCGAACTTGCCGGCCACGACATCAACTTTCTGGCGACGGCCGGGCTGCTCGACCAGATCGGTACCCACGACGGCAAGAGCAGCGGCGCACCGGCGATTCCCAACCTGCAGATCGGTGACCTGCTCGGGGGAGCGCTTACTTCCCTGGTCGGCCTGCTTGCCGCAGTGATCGGCGCCAAGGCCAGCGGGCAAGGCAGCCACGTCGACGTGGCGATGACCGACGCGGTGCTGGCGCATAACCTGTTTCCGTTGGTGAGCACGCTCGCGCATGGGCGGCCGGCGCCGCGCGGTGCGGACCTGCTGACCGGCGGCGTGCCCTGCTACGGCGTGTATCGCACCGCAGACGACCGCTACCTGGCCGTAGGAGCCCTGGAACCCAAGTTCTGGCAGTCGCTGTGCACCGTAATCGATCGTCCCGATCTGGCGCCCTTCGGCCTCGCCACCGGAGGCGAAGGCCTGCGCGTCAAGACCGAACTGGCTGGCTTGATTGCCTCCCGCCCCCTCGCTCACTGGCAGCCCCTGTTCGCCGCGGCCGACTGCTGCGTCACGCCGATCCTGCGCCTCGACGAAGCCATTGAGCACCCGCAGGTCGTGGCCCGCGAGATGGTGGTCGCGGTCGGCGGCACCAAACAATATGCGCCGCCCTTCAAGCTCTCTGCCTGGCCGTGGGCAAACGCCACGCCGGCACCGCCCGCCGGCGCCGACAGCGAGGCCGTGCTTGCCGCGGCGGGCTTTGCGGCGACCGAAATCGCCGCCCTGCGCGAGGCCCGGGTAATCTAGGCGGCCAATGCATGTCGAATCCGCGGTCGCCCTCGCGCTCCTTCCCGACTTTGCCCTGATCCTGCTCGGCGCCGGCCTGCGCCGTGCGCTGCATCTGGGGGACCACTTCTGGAACGGGCTGGAAAAACTCGTCTACTACGTGTTGTTCCCGGCCCTGCTGTTCGGCGGCCTGGTCAAGACGCGCATCGACTGGTCGGGCGCCGCGCCGATGATCGGCGTGGCCGCCGCGGCGATGGGCGCCGGCATGCTGCTGGGTCTGGCCGCGCGGCTCTTGCCGATTTCGCCGATTTCCTTCGCCTCGCAGTATCAATGCGCGTTTCGTTTCAATTCCTACATCGGCCTGGCCGTTGCCGGAACACTCTACGGCGCCCCCGGCATCGCCGCGATGGCGATCGTCGTCGGCCTCATGGTGCCGCCGGCCAACCTGGCCGCGGTGTGGATGCTGGCGCGTCATGGCGAAGCCGGCGTCTGGCGCGAACTGGCGAGGAATCCGCTGGTGCTGGCGACGCTGGCGGGCATTGTGGCAAATCTGGCGGGTTTCGCGCCGCCTGACGTGTTGCTGCGCTTTCTCGGGCGGCTGGGGGAAGCGGCGATAGCCCTCGGCCTGCTCGCAGTCGGCGCGGGTCTGCGCATGGTAGCCGCCGGCAGCGCGGCGACCCGCACCGCGGCGGGCTACCTGCTGCTCGTGAAACTGGTCGCCATGCCGGCAACGGCCTGGCTGTTGATTCGCGGCTTTGGCCTGACCGGCTTCCATGCCGATATCGCCCTGGCATTTTGCGCGCTGCCGACGGCGAGTTCGGCCTACATCCTGGCCCAGCGCATGGGCGGCGACGGTGCGCGTGTCGCCTGGCTGATTTCGGCCGGCACCCTGCTCGGCATGGTGAGCCTGCCCCTGTGGCTGGCCGCCCAGCGCTGAGAGGCTGTGAATAAATCTACTGCGCGTGCCGGATCGGGGCTTGGGCGGTGCTCGCTATCCTCATGTACAGAAATGTACATTCCGGTAGCTGCGCTCCGGCCGCACCCCGCTACGGCCCGCTCGCTACGATTTCTTCACAGCCTCTGAGCTGAGCTACCCGGCCTTGCCGCCCGATTTTGGCCGCGTCTTGTCTGGCGTTGCGGGCGCGCCGGCGGCGCCGGCGCCCGGCATCAGGTTCCAGGGCCACAGCGCCAGGTTGCCAAAGGGGTTCGGATTCGCAGCGGGCTCCGGGATGCTGCCCGACTGGCTGATGGCCTGTATTGCCGACAGCGTTGCGCGCTGCATTTCAAGCCCCTGGATGGTCATTTGCAGCATGCCGAGGTTGGTCTTGAGCCAGCCCTCAACCGCCTTGAGATCGGCAATGCGCTTCTCCAGTTCGTTGGTGTCCAGCGTCGGCGTTACCAGGCCCGGCAGCGGCATTCCGGCATTTCCCCAAAGGGATTTCAGGAACTCCATCGGATCGGTCGGCGTTGTGCTCATGGTGGTTGCTCCCTGGATAGTCGGCTGATCTTACCGCACTGCCGCCTTCCCCGCTCAACAGTCTCGTGTCATTTCCGGAGGCAGCCGGTCGGTAGCAGTACAGGCGGCTTCGGCGGGCATCGGCGACTTCGACGGTGCTCAGGGGCGCGATGTCGGGTACGGGAAAGCTGTTGCTGACCAGCAATGCATCCGGCTGCATCTCGCTGCTTGCCTTGGCCCACAGTCGTTGCATGGGCGCCGGCGAGAGAAAGGCATGGACCAGTGCATAGCCGCCGAGCGGATGGGGCCAGAAATCGCCGAAGCGGATTTCGACATTGGGCAGGCGGCGACAGGAGAACCGGGCCCAAGCCCAGGGCAGCGGTGCATGCTCTAAGCCGACGAAGCGACAGTCGGGACGCACCCGCGCCAGTCGCCGCAGCAGGCCGCCGTCACCGCAGCCGAGATCGACCACGGCAACCGGTCCGGCGGGCAGCAGGCCGGCCACGGCCTGGGCGGCCGCGCCGCTGCTCAGGTAAAGCGGTACCCGGCTGCGGTCGGTGCGCCAGAACACCAGCAACAGGATGGCGAAGCCCGCGAGCCAGACCCAGGATGGCACGCCCAGTCCCAGGGCAAGCACTGCCAGCGGCATGAATCCGAGGTGAATCGGCAGCCACCAGGGCGGGCCGCGCCGCAGATGATTGACCAGTGCAGCGCCGAGCCCCTGCAGGGCAGCCATGGCCAGCGGCTGGGCGCGCAGGGCCGGCAACAACAGCAGGATCAGTCCGCCCGCCAGCACCGCTCCCAGCACCTGCGCCAACAGCGCGTCGCGCAGCGGTGACCGGGCCAGCGTCAAACCAGTCCCAGCCGGGCGCGCAAGGCCTTGCGTTCTGGTGCGGCGGCATCGATGCTGCGCCGCTTGACGTGGCCAAAGCCGCGGATTTTCTCCGGCAGGCTGGCCAGCGCAATGGCGTCGCCCAGTGTCGTCCGCTCCAGCTTGGGCAGCAGCGCGGCGAGGTCGGCTTCGTAGTCGGCGAGCAAGGCGCGCTCCTGTCGACGCTCGTCGCTGCGCCCAAAAAAATCCCAGCGCAATCCGCGCAGCCCGCGAGCCCTGGCCAGCCACTTGAAGGCGGTCAGCATCCACGGCCCGAAGGCCATCTTCTTTGTCACCCCGGTGTTCGGATCGGGCCGCGCCAGCAGCGGCGGCGCAAGGTGGAAGCTCAGTGTGTAGTCGCCTTCGAAGCGCTCGCCGATCTTCTGCAGAAAATCGGTTTCGGCATACAGCCGCGCCACTTCGTATTCATCCTTGATCGCCATCAGCTTGAACAGGTTGTGCGCCACGGCCTCGGTGAGTTGCGATGAATTGATCCCCGCTTCTGCCGCGCGGACCGTGTCGACCTGCGCGCGGTAGCGGGCCGCGTAGGCGGCATCCTGATACCCGGTCAGAAAGGCCACTCGCGTCTCAATCACTTGGTCAAGGGTCGGCGCCGGCGGTACGGCAATTGTTGGTCGCGCGAAGGCGGCAACGCCTGCCGGATCGTGCGCCGTGCGGCGGCCCCAGAGAAAGGCCGCGCGACTCATCGGCACGGCTGTCCCGTTCAGCTTGATGGCACGGTCGATGGCGTCCGCGGACACCGGTACCAGACCCCGCTGCCAGGCGTAACCAAGCAGGAAGAGGTTGCTGGCGATCGAATCTCCCAGCAGCCGCAGCGCGAGATCGGAGGCATCGACGAAATGCGCGGCGCCGGCGCCGACCGTCTCGCTGACCACCGCCTGCATGCGCGCCAGCGGAAACTGCCAGTCGGGATTGCGCGTGAAATCGGCCGTTGGCGTTTCGGCGCAGTTCACCACGACGCGCGTGCGGCCGCTCTGCATGCGCGTCAGGGCGTCGGGCGACGCAGTGACGATGACATCGCCGCCGATCACCGCGTCCGCTTCGCCGGTGGCGACACGTACGGCGTGGATGGCTTCCGGATCGTCGCAGATGCGCACGTGGCAAAGCACAGCGCCGCCCTTTTGCGCCAGGCCGGTCATGTCGAGCACGGTGACACCCTTGCCGTCGATGTGTGCGGCCATGCCGATCAGGGCGCCGATGGTGACGACGCCGGTGCCGCCGACACCGGTGATCAGCATGCCGTAGGGCGTCGCGGTCGAGGCAAGAGCAGGCGCCGGGGGCGTGCCGAATGAATCGTCGCCGGAGTCCGCCAGGCCGCGGCCCTTCTTCATGCTGCCGCCGAGCACCGAAACGAAGCTCGGGCAGAAGCCCTTCTCGCAGGAGTAGTCTTTGTTGCAGGCCGACTGGTCGATGGCGCGCTTGCGGCCGAATTCGGTTTCCACGGGCACCAGGGCGAGGCAGTTGGACTGCACCCCGCAATCGCCACAGCCTTCGCACACTGCCTCGTTGATGAACAGGCGGCGCGGCGGATCGATCATCTTGCCGCGCTTCCGGCGGCGGCGCTTTTCCGCGGCGCAGGTCTGGTCGTAGATGATGGCCGAGACGCCTGGGGATTCGCGCATCTCGCGCTGGATCGCATCGAGCTCGTCGCGATGGCGGATCGGTACGCCGTGCGGCAGGTCGGGGTGGCCGTAAGCGCGCGGTGTGCCGTCGGTCACCACCACCAGGTGATGCACGCCTTCGGCCTGGAGTTGGGCGGCGATCTGCGGCACCGTCAGGCTGCCATCCACCGGCTGGCCGCCGGTCATCGCCACGGCATCGTTGTAGAGAATCTTGTAGGTGAGGTTAACGCCCGAGGCAACCACCGCGCGAACGGCGAGCACGCCGGAATGAAAGTAGGTGCCGTCGCCGAGATTGGCAAAAACATGCCGCTGTTCGGTAAACGGGGCCTGCCCCATCCAGGCCGCACCTTCGCCGCCCATGTGGCAGAAGGTGGTGGTGTCGCGGTTCATCCACAGCACCATGTAATGGCAGCCTATGCCGGCCAGCGCGCGCGAACCTTCGGGCACGCGGGTCGAGGTGTTGTGCGGACAGCCGGGGCAGAAATACGGTGTCCGCGCAATCGGGATCACCGGCGCGGCCGAGCGCTCCTTGGCTTCGATCACCGCCAGCCGTTCGCGTATGCGCGGCGAGGTGAAGTGACGGCCAATGCGCTCGGCGATGACGCGGGCGATCTGCGCCGGCGACAGTTCCCCGGAAGCCGGCAGCAGCCAGCGTCCGTTGGGCAGCGCCCATTCACCCTGCTCGTCGAACTTGCCGATCACGCGCGGGCGCACGTCCTCGCGCCAGTTGTAGAGTTCTTCCTTCAACTGGTATTCGATGAGTTGCCGCTTCTCTTCGACCACCAGTATTTCTTCCAGCCCTTCGGCGAAGCGGCGCACGCCGTCGGACTCCAGTGGCCAGACCATGCCGATCTTGTAGAGCCGGATGCCGATTTCCGCGGCGAGCGCATCGTCGATGCCAAGATCGTCGAAAGCCTGGCGCACGTCGAGATACGACTTCCCGGTGGTGATGATGCCCAGCCTGGGGTTGGGTGAGTCGATGACGATCTGGTTCAGCCGGTTGGCGCGGCAATAGGCCAGTGCGGCATACAGCTTGTGGTTGAGCAAACGCGCTTCCTGCAGGAGGCGGTCATCCGGCCAGCGGATGTTGAGGCCTTCCGCCGGCAGCGCGAAATCGGCGGGCAGCACGATGCGCACCCGATCCGGCGAGACATCCACCGAGGCCGATGATTCGACGGTGTCGGCCACCGCCTTGAAGCCGACCCAGCATCCTGAATAGCGGCTCATCGCCCAGCCGTGCAGGCCGAGGTCGAGATAGTCCTGCACGCCCGCCGGCACCAGCACCGGGATCATCGCGGCCTTGAAGGCGTGCTCCGACTGATGCGCCACCGTCGACGAGCGCGCGGCGTGATCGTCGCCGGCCACCACCAGCACGCCGCCGTGCTTCGAGGTGCCGGCAGAGTTGGCGTGCTTGAAGACATCGCCGCAACGATCCACCCCCGGGCCCTTGCCGTACCACATGCCAAAGACGCCGTCATGGCGCGCGCCGGCTGCAAGATTGACTTGCTGCGTGCCCCACAGCGCCGTGGCCGCAAGATCTTCATTGACGCCGGGCTGGAAGACGATCTGGTTTGCGGCCAGATGCGGCCTGGCCTTCCACAAGGCCTGGTCGAGGCCGCCCAGCGGCGAGCCGCGGTAGCCGGAGACATAACCGGCGGTATCGAGCCCGGCCAGGGCATCGCGCTGATGCTGCAGCAGCAGCAGGCGCACCAAGGCCTGGGTGCCGGTGAGAAACACCCGGCCCCGACTCAGGGCGTATTTGTCCTCAAGGGTGACGCTGCGCAGCGGCGCGTTCATGGCGCGGGCAGAATCTTGCCCGGATTGAAGATGTTGTCGGGGTCGATGGCGCGCTTCAGGGCGCGCATCAGATCGATCGCCACGTCGCCGTGCTCCAGTGCCATGTAGCCCTGCTTGCCGATGCCTATGCCGTGCTCGCCGGTGCAGGTACCGTCCATGCGGATCGCCCGTTGCGCCAGGCGCGAGGCGAAGCCCTTGGCACGGCCGAGTTCGTCGTCGTCATCCGGGTCGATCAACAGCAGCAGGTGGAAGTTGCCATCGCCGACATGACCCACCAGCGGGGCGGTGAGTCCCGTCGCCTCCAGGTCCAGATAGGTCTCGGCAATGCAGTCGGCGAGGCGTGAGATCGGCACGCAGACGTCCGTGGTCAGGGAGCGGCAACCCGGCCTGAGGCCGAGGCCTGCGTAGTAGGCGTCGTGCCGCGCCTGCCAAAGCCGGGTGCGATCCTCGGGGCGCGTTGCCCATTCGAAATCCTGGCCGCCATGCTCGGCGGCGATCTCCTGCACGGTCTCCGCCTGCTCCTTGACCCCCGCTGGCGAGCCGTGAAACTCGAAGAACAAGGTCGGCTCCTCGCGCAGTGTGGTCTTGCTGTGCCGGTTGATGGCGGTGACCGCCAAGGCGTCCAGCAACTCGATGCGCGCCACCGGCACGCCGAGCTGTATGGTCTCGATGACCGCCTTTACCGCCGCCGCCAGGCTCGGAAATGCGCAAACGGCGCTGGAAATCGCCTCCGGAACCGGATGTAGGCGTACGGTGAGCTCGGTGATGATGCCCAGGGTGCCTTCGGAGCCGACCATCAGGCGCGTCAGGTCGTAGCCGGCAGCCGACTTTCGCGCACGGCCGCCAGTCTTCAGAATGCGCCCGTCGGGCAGCACCACGGTCATGCCCAGCACGTTCTCGCGCATGGTCCCGTAGCGCACGGCGTTGGTTCCCGAAGCACGCGTCGCGGCCATGCCGCCGAGACTGGCATCCGCCCCCGGATCGATCGGGAAGAACAGTCCGGTACCGTTCAGCGCGGCGTTGAGGGCCTTGCGCGTGACGCCACATTGCACCGTGGCGTCGAGGTCTTCCTGGCGCACGGCGAGCACCTGGTTGAGGGCAGAAAGGTCGATGCAGACACCGCCTTGCACTGCCAGCAGGTGGCCCTCGAGCGAGGTGCCGGTGCCGAAAGCGATGACCGGTGTGCGATGGCCGTGGCACAGGCCGACGATTTCCGCGACTTCTTCGGTGGATTCGGCGAACACCACCGCATCCGGCGGCATCGGCGCATAGGTGGATTCGTCCTTGCCGTGATGCAGGCGGACCGCGGCGGCAACGGAGAAACGCGAGCCGAAGCGGGAGGCAAGCGCTTCCGCGAGCTTCTGCGGCAGCGGCGGTCTGTCGGCGGGAGCGTTCATGGCGATCTCCGGGTTCGGCGATGATCGGGGGATTCTACGCCGCGGCTGCGCCGCCATGAGAGCGATGGTCTGTTTGGCGACACTACCGAGTCTCCCAGCGCCCGTTCAGCCGGGCATCAAGCGTTGGCACAGCTGTGGCTCGGGGCGGAATACCCCTTGACGGTGCTGCTGAAAGTGGAGATAATCACGGGTTCAGCTGGAGGGGTTCCCGAGCGGTCAAAGGGATCAGACTGTAAATCTGACGGCTCTGCCTTCGAAGGTTCGAATCCTTCCCCCTCCACCAGCAGGCGACATGAACAGGCGGTAGAGGACGGTTGGCGGACAAGGTTGTGGCGGGGCGGGCGGCGGTAGTTCAATGGTAGAACCTCAGCCTTCCAAGCTGATTATGCGGGTTCGATTCCCGCTCGCCGCTCCAGGTTGTGTTTTGACGGGTTTCGGCCCATGTAGCTCAGTGGTAGAGCACTCCCTTGGTAAGGGAGAGGTCGCGTGTTCGATCCACGCCATGGGCACCATTTCTGGTTTATTTTTGTTGGGGTAATTGACATGGCGAAAGCGAAATTTGAGCGGACGAAGCCGCACGTAAACGTAGGGACGATCGGTCACGTAGACCATGGCAAGACGACCCTGACGGCGGCGATGACGTCGGTGCTGTCGGCGAAATTTGGTGGCGAGGCGAAAGCGTACGACCAGATTGACGCGGCGCCGGAAGAGAAGGCGCGCGGCATCACCATCAACACGGCGCACGTCGAGTACGAGACGAAGAACCGTCACTACGCCCACGTCGATTGCCCGGGCCATGCCGACTACGTCAAGAACATGATCACCGGCGCGGCGCAAATGGACGGCGCCATCCTGGTGTGTTCCGCCGCCGACGGCCCGATGCCGCAAACGCGCGAGCACATCCTGCTGGCCCGCCAGGTCGGCGTGCCCTACATGGTCGTGTTCATGAACAAGTGCGACATGGTCGACGACGCCGAACTGCTCGAACTGGTCGAAATGGAACTGCGCGAACTGCTCAGCAAATACGACTTCCCCGGCGACGACATCCCGATCATCAAGGGCTCGGCGCTGAAAGCGCTGGAAGGCGACAAGGGCGAGCTGGGCGAAGTGGCGATCATGGCCCTGGCCGACGCGCTGGACAGCTACATTCCGACGCCCGAGCGGGCCATCGACAAGCCCTTCCTGATGCCTATTGAAGATGTCTTCTCGATTTCCGGTCGCGGCACCGTGGTCACCGGACGGATCGAGCGCGGCATCGTCAAGGTCGGCGAAGAAATCGAAATCATCGGCATCCGCCCGACCACCAAGACCACCTGCACCGGCGTTGAAATGTTCCGCAAGCTGCTGGACCAGGGCCAGGCCGGAGACAACGTCGGCGTGCTGCTGCGCGGCACCAAGCGAGAAGAAGTCGAGCGTGGCCAGGTGCTGGCCAAGCCGGGCAGCATCACCCCGCACACCCACTTCACGTCGGAAGTGTACATCCTGTCGAAGGACGAAGGCGGCCGTCACACGCCGTTCTTCAACGGCTATCGTCCGCAGTTCTACTTCCGCACCACGGATGTCACGGGCAGCATCGAGTTGCCGGCGGGGACGGAAATGGTCATGCCGGGGGACAACATTGCGATGACGGTGAGGCTGATCGCGCCGATCGCGATGGAAGAAGGTCTGCGTTTCGCCATCCGCGAAGGCGGTCGTACCGTCGGCGCCGGTGTCGTCGCCAAGGTCATCGAATAACAACGCGCAGCTTTAGCCGCATTTATTTGCGAGTGGCGGTACTTCGGCAACGAGGTGCCGCCAAGCAGTCTCTGCTGCAGGGGTGTAGCTCAATTGGCAGAGCGGCGGTCTCCAAAACCGCAGGTTGGGGGTTCGATTCCCTCCGCCCCTGCCACTGAATTGAAGCATTTGCGCAATAACTGACTACTTATGGCCGATAAACTCAAGTTCATGCTGGCGCTGTTGCTGTTGGCCGCCGGCGTGGCTGGCTTCTACCTTCTTGGCGAGCAACCGATGATCCTGCGCGTGCTGTCCGTGCTCGCCGGCGTGGCTGCGGGTATCGCCGTGGCATGGTTTACAGAGCCCGGGCGGCGCTTTTTCCAATTCAGTCAGGAAGCGGTTGCGGAGACCAAAAAGGTTGTCTGGCCGTCCCGCAGGGAAACCATGCAGACCACTGGCATCGTGTTCGCCTTTGTACTGGCGATGGCAGTGGTGCTGTGGATGACCGACAAGGGTCTCGAATGGGTGCTCTACGACCTGGTTCTGGGCTGGAAAAAATCATGACTAAACGCTGGTATGTCGTTCACGCCTATTCCGGTTTTGAGAAATCGGTGCAGCGTGCACTGATTGAGCGCATTACCCGCGCCGCAATGCAGGACAAGTTCGGTCAGGTTCTGGTGCCGGTCGAAGAAGTGATCGAAATGAAAAACGGTCAGAAGAGCATTTCGGAGAGGAAGTTCTTCCCCGGCTATGTACTGGTCGAGATGAACATGGACGATGACTCCTGGCACCTCGTCAAGAGCACGCCCAAGGTGACCGGATTCGTCGGCGGCACATCGACCAAGCCGACGCCGATTTCCGAAAAGGAAGTCGCGAAGATCATGCAGCAGGTGCAGGAAGGCGTCGAGAAGCCGCGCCCCAAGGTGTTGTTCGAGGTGGGCGAACTGGTTCGCATCAAGGAAGGCCCGTTTACCGACTTCAACGGCAATGTCGAGGAAGTCAATTACGAGAAGAGCCGCTTGCGTGTTTCGGTGACTATTTTTGGTCGCGCCACGCCGGTCGAGCTGGAGTTTGCGCAGGTCGAAAAGGCCTGACGGAGGAGCGTGCTTTGCATGCCGGGAATGGCGCTTGGCGCGCCGGCAAAGCGTTTTGTTTGAGGCCGTACCGCAGCGGCCGGCAGTTGGCGGTTTGCGGCATCGAGGAGCGTCAGTAGATCGTTGCATCAGGCGGTCGAAAGCGCGTTAAGACTCACTAGAGACAGGAGCCAGTCGTGGCAAAGAAGATAATCGGTTACATCAAGCTGCAAGTGCCGGCGGGCAAGGCCAATCCCTCGCCCCCCATCGGTCCGGCGCTGGGCCAGCGCGGCCTCAACATCATGGAATTCTGCAAGGCCTTCAACGCCCAGACGCAAGGCCTGGAGCCCGGTCTGCCGATCCCGGTGGTGATTACCGCGTTCTCGGACAAGAGCTTCACCTTCATCATGAAGACGCCGCCGGCGACCATTCTGATCAAGAAGGCGGCCGGCATCCAAAAGGGCTCACCCAAGCCGCATACCGACAAGGTGGGCAAGATCACCAAGGCACAGGCCGAGGATATCGCCAAGGCCAAGATGAAGGACCTGACGGCTGCCGACCTTGAGGCGGCAGTGCGCACGATCGCAGGATCCGCCCGCAGCATGGGCATTACCGTGGAGGGCCTCTGATCATGGCGAAATCTTCCAAGCGGGCCCAGGCGGTGCTGGCCAAGGTCGACCGCACCAAGGCCTATCCCGTCAGCGACGCTCTGGGCCTGGTCAAGGAATGCGCAACGGCCAAGTTCGACGAGTCGATCGACGTTGCCGTCAATCTCGGGATCGACGCCAAGAAATCCGATCAACTGGTGCGCGGTTCCGTCGTGCTGCCGTCCGGCACCGGCAAGACGGTGCGTGTCGCCGTGTTCGCCCAGGGCGAGAAGGCCGAAGCGGCGCGCGCCGCGGGTGCCGACGTGGTGGGCTTCGATGATCTTGCCGCCACGGTGAAGGCGGGCAACATCAACTTCGACGTCGTGATTGCGACGCCGGATGCCATGAAGGTGGTCGGCGCCCTCGGCCAGATTCTCGGGCCGCGCGGGTTGATGCCGAATCCGAAGGTCGGCACGGTGACCATGGACGTCACCACGGCAGTGAAAAATGCCAAGGCGGGTCAGGTGCAGTATCGGACCGACAAGGCGGGAATCATTCATTGCACCATTGGCCGCGCCTCATTCAGCGTCGAGGCTTTGCAGAAGAATCTTTCCGCGCTGATCGAGGCGCTGCAAAAGGCCAAGCCGTCGGCGTCCAAGGGGCATTATCTGAAGAAAGTGTCGTTGTCCAGCACCATGGGCGCCGGCGTTCGCGTCGACCAGGCCAGCCTGTCGGCGCAAGCATAGAGAGACTTTGGGCTGTCGCGTCGCGCGCGCGGTTTGGCGAATGGCGCGGCAGGTTATCAAAGACCGCAGGTGTCCGCGAGGACTTAATGGAAGCGACGGAACATCGTTGCCAAGCCGGCGTAGATGGCGTTACCCGATGACGGAATTCAGGTTCCTGAATGAAGGTCGCCGTATCACCAGCGCCGACTGTTCGGCGTTGGGGCTTGAAAGGAGTTGACCGTGGGTCTCAATCTTGATGACAAGAAGACGGTAGTTGCCGAAGTGTCCGCGGTAGTCGCGAATGCCCAGTCGATCATCGTCGCAGAGTACCGTGGTCTCGGAGTGGTTGATCTCACCGCGCTGCGTGCCAACGCACGCAAGTCCGGTGTTTACCTGCGTGTAGTCAAAAACACCCTGGTACGTCGTGCCATTGCCGGCACGCCGTTCGAAGGTCTGTCGGCGAAGCTGGCGGGTCCCCTGATCTATGGAATTTCCAAGGATCCGGTGGCCGCTGCCAAGTTGCTCAACGACTTTGCCAAGGGAAATGACAAGCTCACCATCAAAATCGGCGCAATGCCCAACCACGTCCTCGACGTGGCTGGTGTCAAGGCGCTGGCAACGATGCCGAGCCGCGAGGAGTTGTTGTCCAAGCTCCTCGGCACCATGCAGGCACCGATCACCCAGTTCGTCCGCACCCTCAACGAAGTCCCGACGAAGTTCGTCCGGGGCCTCGCTGCCGTGCGCGACGCCAAAGAGGCTGCGTAATCGTTTTTAGTTCCGGCATAAGGTCCGCTTGCGCGGACGTGAGCCTCCTCTGAAACCGTGTTTTCATTGAACCAAACATTCATTCAGGAGTTGTAATCATGGCTGTAAGCAAAGCTGAAATACTCGATGCCATCGCTGGCATGACGGTTCTCGATCTTTCGGAACTGATCAAGGAAATGGAAGTCAAGTTCGGCGTTTCCGCCGCTGCGGCTGCCGTTGCCGTTGCTGCCCCTGCCGCTGCTGCGGCTGCCGCCGAAGAACAGACCGAATTCACCGTGGTGCTTCTGGCTGCGGGTGAAAAGAAGGTCGAAGCCATCAAGGTCGTTCGTGCCGCCACGGGCCTCGGCCTCAAGGAAGCCAAGGATCTGGTGGATGGCGCGCCGAAGGCTGTCAAGGAAGGTGTATCCAAGGCTGACGCCGAAGCCCTCAAGAAGCAGCTTGAGGATGCCGGTGCCAAGGTCGAGGTCAAGTAATTGCAATTCGATCGCGGGTTGGCGGCGCTGCCGTCAACCCGCTTTTGTGCTTGCCGAAACAGAAGTGTGTCGTACTTGTTTGGCTGCACCCCCTTGCATCTGATCCGGGGGTTACACGAGAGTGCTGAACTATTGTGCCTCAGCCCTGTCTTTTGACCTTCGACGTCTGAATCCTGAACGGAGCCACCATGGCGTATTCCTACACCGAAAAAAAGCGCATTCGCAAGAGCTTTGCCAAGCGGGCCAACGTCCTGGACGTGCCTTTTCTGCTGGCGACGCAGATCGAGTCCTATACGCGCTTCCTGCAGGCCGACGTGCCTCCGGCTCAACGTCGCAACGAAGGCCTGCAGGCGGCATTCACGTCGATCTTCCCGATTGTTGCCCATTCGGGCAACGCCCGCCTCCACTTCGTCGAGTTCATGCTTGGCGAACCGACCTTCGATGTCAAGGAATGCCAGCAGCGGGGCCTGACCTTTGCCAGCCCGTTGCGCGCCAAGGTGCGCCTCGAACTGCTCGACCGCGATACCAAGGCCGTGAAGGAAGTCAAGGAAGACCAGCCCCTGTACATGGGCGAAATCCCGTTGATGACGACCACCGGCTCGTTTGTCATCAACGGCACGGAGCGGGTCATCGTCTCCCAGTTGCATCGTTCGCCCGGAGTCTTTTTTGAGCACGACAAGGGCAAGACCCACAGCTCCGGCAAGCTGCTGTTCTCGGCACGCATCATTCCTTATCGCGGCTCGTGGCTGGACTTCGAATTCGACCCGAAGGATATCCTCTACTTCCGCATCGACCGTCGCCGCAAGATGCCGGTGACCATCCTGCTCAAGTCGATTGGCATGACGCACGAGCAAATCCTGGCCACCTTCTTCGAGTTCGACAGCTTCCATTTTGCCAAGAAGGGTATTCTGTTCGAGGTAGTGCCCGAACGCCTGCGCGGCGAAGTGGCGAAGTTCGACATCCTCGACAAGGCCGGCAAGGTCATTGTCGCCAAGGACAAGCGGATTACCGTCAAGCACATCCGGGAAATGGCCGAGGCCGGCATCAAGAAGATCATCGTCCCCGACGAGTTCATGATCGGCCGGATCATTGCCCGCAACATCATCAACGCGGAAACCGGCGAAGTGCTGGCCAACGCCAACGACGAGATCACCGAGGATTTGCTGGCCAAACTGGCGGCGGGCGGGGTCGAAGAGATTCACACCCTGTACGTCAACGATCTGGATCGCGGGGCCTATATTTCATCGACCCTGCGCATTGACGAGACGGCGGACCAGTGGGCTTCGCGCGTTGCGATCTATCGCATGATGCGCCCCGGCGAACCGCCAACGGAAGATGCCGTGGAGAACCTGTTCCATGGCCTGTTCTACTCGGAAGAGCGCTACGACCTGTCCGCGGTCGGCCGCATGAAGTTCAATCGCCGCGTCGGTCGCGACGAAATTGAAGGCGCGGGCACGCTGTCGAATGATGACATCGTCGATGTTGTTCGGATTCTGGTGGAACTGCGCAACGGCCGTGGCGAAGTGGATGACATCGATCACCTGGGCAATCGCCGCGTGCGCTCCGTGGGCGAACTCGCCGAGAACCAGTTTCGTGCCGGTCTGGTGCGCGTGGAACGCGCGGTCAAGGAGCGCCTGAACCAGGCCGAAAGCGACAACCTGATGCCCCACGACCTGATCAACGCCAAGCCCATCTCGGCGGCGATCAAGGAGTTCTTCGGCTCCAGCCAGCTTTCACAATTCATGGACCAGACCAACCCGTTGTCGGAGATCACGCACAAGCGTCGCGTCTCGGCCCTCGGCCCGGGCGGCCTGACGCGCGAGCGGGCCGGCTTCGAGGTGCGCGACGTGCACCCGACCCATTACGGACGCGTCTGCCCGATCGAGACGCCGGAGGGTCCGAACATCGGCCTGATCAACTCGCTGGCGCTGTATGCGCGCACCAACGAGTACGGCTTCATGGAAACGCCCTACCGCAGGGTGGAACACAGCCACGTCACTGACGACATCGACTACCTGTCGGCGATCGAGGAAGGCAAGTACGTGATTGCCCAGGCCAACGCCCAACTCGACAAGAAGGGCAAGCTCAGCGATGCGCTGGTTTCCTGCCGCTTCAATGGTGAGTTCGAGTTGAAGGAACCGCCCGACGTTCAGTATATGGACGTGGCGCCGAGCCAGATCGTCTCCGTCGCGGCCTCGCTGATCCCCTTTCTCGAGCACGACGACGCCAACCGCGCCTTGATGGGCGCCAACATGCAGCGTCAGGCGGTTCCCTGCCTGCGTCCGGAAAAGGCCTTCGTCGGCACCGGCATCGAGCGCACCGTCGCGGTCGACTCCGGAACCGCGGTTCAGGCGCTGCGTGGTGGCGTGGTGGATTACATCGATGCCAATCGCATCGTGGTGCGCGTCAATGACGCAGAGACTGTGTCGGGTGAGGTCGGTGTCGATATCTACAATCTGATCAAGTACACGCGTTCCAACCAGAATACCAATATCAACCAGCGACCCATCGTCAAGGTCGGCGACCTGATCGCCAAGGGTGACGTGGTGGCTGATGGCGCCTCCACCGATCTGGGCGAGCTGGCCCTGGGGCAGAACATGCTGGTCGCGTTCATGCCATGGAATGGCTACAACTTCGAGGATTCGATCCTGATTTCGGAGCGCGTGGTGGCCCATGATCGCTTCACCTCGATCCATATCGAAGAACTGACGGTCGTCGCACGCGACACCAAGCTGGGCGCCGAGGAGATTTCGCGCGATATCGCCACTCTCGGCGAATCTCAGCTCGGACGCCTTGACGAGTCCGGCATCGTCTACATCGGCGCCGAAGTCGAAGCCGGCGACGTGCTGGTCGGCAAGGTCACGCCCAAGGGTGAAACGCAACTTACGCCGGAAGAGAAGCTGCTGCGTGCGATCTTCGGCGAGAAGGCCTCCGACGTGAAAGACACCTCCCTGCGCGTGCCATCCGGCATGATCGGCACGGTGATCGATGTCCAGGTATTTACCCGCGAAGGGATCGAGCGCGACATGCGCGCCCAGTCGATCATCGATGACATGCTCAAGAGCTACAAGCAGGATCTGGCCGACCAGATGCGCATCGTCGAGCGCGACACCTTCTCCCGCATCGAAAAGTTGCTGACCAACAAGACCGCCAGCAAGGGGCCGAAAAAGCTGATCAAGGGCACCCGGATCACCAAGGCCTATCTCGAATCCGTCGAGCACTATCACTGGTTCGACATCTCGTTGGTAGACGAGGATGCCCAGCAGCAGCTTGAAAACCTTCGTGACAGCCTGGAGCAGACCCGCAAGGACTTCGACGTTGCCTTCGAGGCCAAGAAGAAGAAGCTGACTCAGGGCGACGAGTTGCCGCCGGGTGTGCAGAAGATGGTCAAGGTCTATCTGGCAGTCAAGCGTCGCCTGCAACCGGGCGACAAGATGGCGGGTCGGCACGGCAACAAGGGGGTGGTTTCCAAGATTGTTCCGATCGAGGACATGCCGCATATGGCCGACGGGACGCCGATGGACATCGTGCTCAACCCGCTGGGCGTGCCGTCCCGCATGAACATTGGGCAGATTCTCGAAACCCACCTCGGCTGGGCGGCCAAGGGTCTCGGCCAGAAGATCGGCGAGATGTTGCGCAAGCAGGCGGCTGCGGCCGAGATTCGCAAGCTGTTGAACAAGATCTACAACTCTTCCGGTCGCGGCGAAGACATCGACAGCCTCAGCGAAAAGGAAGTGGTTGAGCTTGCAGAAAACCTGAAGGGCGGCGTGCCCTTCGCAACTCCGGTGTTCGACGGTGCGCACGAGTCCGAGATCAAGGCCATGCTCGAGTTGGCTGGCCTGCCCAGCAACGGACAGGTGGAGCTCTTCGACGGGCGCACCGGCGAGTCCTTCGAGCGCCAGGTCACCGTCGGCTACATGCATGTGCTGAAGCTGCATCACCTGGTTGACGACAAGATGCATGCGCGTTCGACCGGCCCCTACAGCCTCGTTACCCAGCAACCGCTGGGTGGCAAGGCGCAGTTCGGCGGCCAGCGCTTCGGCGAAATGGAAGTCTGGGCGCTGGAAGCCTACGGTGCCGCGTATGTGTTGCAGGAAATGCTTACGGTCAAGTCCGACGACGTCAATGGCCGCACCAAGGTGTACGAAAACATCGTCAAGGGCGAGCACAAGATCGATGCCGGCATGCCGGAATCCTTCAACGTGCTGGTCAAGGAAATCCGCTCGCTGGCGATCGATATCGATCTCGAGCGTTACTGACCCGATAGCTGCCCACTGGAGATAATTCTATGAAGAGCCTGTTTGCAGACCTGTTCAAGCAGAACCTGGCGGTCGAAGAGGAGTTCGACGCGATCACGATCGGTCTGGCTTCCCCGGACAAGATTCGCTCATGGTCCTACGGTGAGGTGAAGAAGCCGGAGACGATCAACTACCGCACTTTCAAGCCGGAACGCGACGGCCTGTTTTGTGCCAAGATCTTCGGCCCGGTCAAGGATTACGAGTGTCTCTGCGGGAAATACAAGCGCCTCAAGCACCGCGGCGTGATCTGCGAAAAATGCGGCGTCGAGGTTACGCAGTCGAAAGTGCGTCGCGAACGCATGGGCCACATCGAACTGGCGTCGCCGACCGCGCACATCTGGTTCCTGAAGAGCCTGCCGAGCCGTCTTGGCATGGTGCTCGACATGACTCTGCGCGACATCGAGCGGGTGCTGTATTTCGAAGCCTTTGTCGTCGTCGATCCGGGCATGACACCGCTCAACCGCGCGCAGTTGCTGACGGAAGACGACTACCTGGCCAAGGTTGAGGAGTACGGCGACGATTTCACCGCGGTGATGGGCGCCGAGGGCGTGCGCGAACTGCTGCGTACCCTTGACCTCAACCGCAGCGTCGAGACCCTGCGTCAGGAACTGGAGACCACCGGATCCGAAGCCAAGAGCAAGAAGATTTCCAAGCGCCTCAAGGTGCTCGAGGGCTTCCAGCAGTCGGGCATCAAGCCCGAATGGATGATCCTCGAAGTGCTGCCGGTGCTGCCACCGGACCTGCGTCCGCTGGTGCCGCTGGACGGCGGCCGTTTCGCCACCTCCGATTTGAACGATCTGTATCGCCGCGTGATCAACCGCAACAACCGCCTCAAGCGTTTGCTTGAACTCAAGGCGCCGGACATCATCGTGCGCAACGAGAAGCGCATGCTGCAGGAGGCCGTCGACTCGCTGCTCGATAACGGCCGCCGTGGCAAGGCCATGACTGGCGCCAACAAACGCCCGCTGAAGTCGCTGGCCGACATGATCAAGGGCAAGGGCGGTCGCTTCCGCCAGAACCTGCTGGGCAAACGCGTCGACTACTCGGGCCGTTCCGTGATCGTCGTCGGTCCGCAGCTCAAGCTGCACCAGTGCGGCCTGCCGAAGAAGATGGCGCTCGAACTGTTCAAGCCCTTCATCTTCGAGCGCCTGGAAAAGATGGGCATCGCCAGCACCATCAAGGCGGCAAAGAAGGAAGTCGAAGCCGAAACCCCGGTGGTGTGGGACATCCTCGAAGAAGTCATTCGTGAGCATCCGGTGATGCTGAACCGCGCCCCGACCCTGCATCGCCTCGGCATCCAGGCCTTTGAACCGACGCTGATCGAGGGCAAGGCGATCCAGCTGCATCCGCTGGTCTGCGTGGCGTTCAACGCCGACTTCGACGGCGACCAGATGGCCGTGCATATTCCGCTCTCGCTCGAAGCGCAGATGGAAGCCCGCACCCTGATGCTGGCCTCGAACAACGTGTTGTCGCCGGCCAACGGACAGCCAATCATCGTGCCCTCGCAGGACGTCGTGCTCGGCCTCTACTATGCTACTCGCGAGAACGCTTCCGCTCGCGGCAACGGCATGATCTTCGCCGATATCGCCGAAATCACCCGTGCCATCGACTCGCGCCAGATCGACCTGCATGCGCGCATCGCGGTGCGTATTCGCGAATACGAGCTGGACGCCGACAAGCAGTGGCAGGAAAAGATCACCCGATATTCAACCACTGCCGGTCGCGCCCTGCTGTCCGAGATCCTGCCGCGCGGTTTGCCATTCAAGGTGCTGGACAAGCCGCTCAAGAAGAAGGAGATATCGAAGCTGATCGACGAGAGCTTCCGTCGTTGCGGGCTCAAGGAGACGGTGGTTTTTGCCGACAAGCTGATGCAGGCCGGTTTCCGCCTCGCGACCCGTGCCGGCATATCGATCTGCGTTGATGACATGCTGGTGCCGAAGCAAAAACATGACCTGATCGCAGCGGCAGAGACCGAAGTCAAGGAAATCGAAAAGCAATACACCTCGGGTCTGGTCACTGTTGGCGAACGGTACAACAAGGTGGTGGACATCTGGGGCCGTGCCGGCGACCAGGTCGCCAAGGCCATGATGGATCAGCTTGCCCATCAGACGGTTACCGGTACCGATGGCAAGGCGGTCAGCCAGGAGTCTTTCAACTCCATTTACATGATGGCCGACTCCGGCGCGCGTGGTTCCGCAGCGCAGATTCGCCAACTGGCCGGCATGCGCGGCCTGATGGCGAAGCCCGATGGTTCGATCATCGAGACCCCGATTACCTCCAACTTCCGCGAGGGATTGAATGTTCTTCAGTACTTCATTTCGACCCACGGTGCACGCAAGGGCCTGGCCGATACGGCGCTGAAGACCGCCAATTCCGGTTATCTGACCCGCCGCCTGGTGGATGTCACGCAGGATCTGGTGGTGATCGAGGATGATTGCGGTACCCAGAACGGATTCGCCATGAAGGCCCTGGTGGAAGGCGGTGAAGTCATTGAGCCGCTGCGCGAGCGCATCCTTGGCCGGGTCACCACCAATGACGTGATTCATCCGGAGACGCAGGATGTCTTGTTCGCGGCGGGCTATCTGCTGGACGAGGACGCCGTTGATGCGATCGAAGCGCTGGACATCGATGAAGTGCGCGTCCGCAGCCCCTTGTCATGTGAAACCCGCTACGGTCTTTGCGCCAAATGCTACGGCCGCGATCTGGGCCGCGGTTCATTGGTCAATGCCGGCGAGGCTGTCGGCGTCATTGCCGCCCAGTCGATCGGCGAGCCGGGTACCCAGCTGACGATGCGCACCTTCCACGTCGGCGGCGCGGCATCGCGGTCGGCGGCGCAAAGCAGCGTCGAAGCCAAGAGCTCCGGCGTCATTCGCTTTACCGCGACCATGCGCTACGTCACCAATCCCAAGGGGGAGAAGATTGTGATCTCCCGTTCCGGCGAAGTGATGATTACCGACGACAACGGTCGCGAGCGCGAGCGCCACAAGGTTCCCTACGGGGCAACCCTGCGTGCCGATGACGGCAAGCCGGTCAAGGCGGGGGCGCAACTGGCCCTGTGGGACCCGCACACACGGCCGATCGTTACCGAGTACGCAGGCACGGTCAAGTTCGAGAACGTCGAGAAGAACGCCACGGTTGCCGAGCAGATGGATGAGGTCACCGGCCTGTCGACGCTCGTCGTGATCGATCCCAAGCGCGGTGCCAAGGCGTCCAAGGGAGTTCGCCCGCAGGTCAAACTGATCGATGAGTCAGGCCAGGAAGTCAGGATTCACGGTACCGACCATATCGTGACGATTACCTTCCAGGTCGGGTCGCTGATCACCGTGAAGGATGGCCAGCCGGTTGCGGTCGGGGATATTCTGGCCCGGATCCCGCAGGAGTCGTCCAAGACCCGCGACATCACCGGCGGCCTGCCGCGTGTCGCCGAACTCTTCGAAGCACGCATCCCCAAGGATGCCGGCTTGCTGGCGGAAGTCACCGGCACCGTGTCTTTCGGCAAGGATACCAAGGGCAAGCAGCGCCTGGTGATTACCGAGCCCGACGGCACGGCGCATGAGTACCTGATAACCAAGGACAAGCATGTGATGGCCCACGACGGCCAGGTGGTCAACAAGGGCGAAGTGATTGTCGACGGCCCGGCCGATCCCCATGACATTCTGCGCTTGAAGGGTGTCGAGGAACTCGCGCGCTACATCATCGACGAAGTTCAGGACGTCTACCGCCTGCAGGGCGTCAAGATCAACGACAAGCACATCGAGGTGATCGTGCGCCAGATGCTGCGCCGGGTGGTCATTGCCAATCCTGGCGATTCGACCTTCATCAAGGAAGAGCAAGTCGAACGGGCTGCGGTGCTGGACGAGAACGACAGGCTGATTGCGGCCGGCAAGACGCCCTCGATCTATGAATTCATGCTGCATGGCATCACCAAGGCCAGCTTGTCCACCGACTCCTTCATTTCGGCGGCGTCTTTCCAGGAAACCACGCGCGTCCTGACCGAGGCGGCAATTATGGGCAAGCGCGATGAACTGCGCGGCCTCAAGGAGAACGTCATCGTCGGCCGTCTGATTCCGGCGGGAACCGGCATGGCATACCACCGTACGCGCCGCAAGCAGTCGAGCGGCGGAGCCGAGGCGCAGAACCTGTTCGATCTGCCGGCCGCGGAAGAGGCGCCGGTGGCAGCGGAGGACGCGCAAGCAGGTTGACGCTCGCCATAGACCATCCTATAATCCGGCCTCTTTGCCCTCGGCAGGGGCCGATTTTTTGAGCATCGCGGTGCACTTCGCACAGCATTCGGGACACATTCATGCCTACCATTAACCAGCTCGTGCGCAAGGGTCGCCAGGCGCCGCAGTCGAAAAGCAAGGTGCCCGCGCTTGGCAACAGCCCGGCGCGGCGCGGCGTCTGCACCCGCGTGTACACCACTACACCGAAGAAGCCGAACTCGGCACTGCGGAAGGTCGCAAAGGTAAGGTTGACCAACGGCTTCGAGGTCATTTCCTACATCGGCGGCGAGGGCCACAACCTGCAGGAACACTCGGTCGTCCTAATTCGCGGCGGTCGGGTCAAGGATCTGCCGGGTGTGCGGTACCACATCGTGCGCGGCAGCCTGGATACCCAGGGTGTCAAGGACCGCAAGCAGAGCCGTTCCAAGTACGGCGCCAAACGGCCCAAGGCCGCTTAGCGCAATTTTTACGAAGCCGCGTTGCGGCTTGGGCCGAAGGCCGTGTCAAGAAAGCAATTGAGGTAATCCATGCCCCGTCGTCGTGAAGTCCCCAAACGTGACATCCTGCCTGATCCCAAGTTCGGCAGCGTTGATCTATCCAAGTTCGTCAATGTGCTGATGGCCAGCGGCAAGAAGTCAGTCGCCGAGCGAATTGTCTATGGCGCCTTCGCGCAAATCCAGTCGAAGAGCGGCAAGGATCCGCTGGAGGTTTTCACCCTGGCGGTTAGCAATGTCAAGCCCCTGGTCGAGGTCAAGAGCCGCCGCGTGGGCGGCGCCAACTACCAGGTGCCGGTTGAAGTGCGTCCGTCGCGACGCATGGCCCTGTCCATGCGCTGGCTGCGTGAAGCGGCGCGCAAGCGCAGCGAGAAGTCCATGGGCCAGCGCCTTGCCGCCGAATTGCTTGAGGCATCGGAAGGGCGTGGCGCAGCGATGAAGAAGCGCGAAGAAGTTCACCGCATGGCTGAGGCCAACAAGGCGTTCTCGCATTTCCGTTTCTGAGTAGTATCGCGTCTCGTCGGGTGTCCGGCGGGGCTTTCGTGTTTTTGTCCGCCGCCCTGTCGCTTCGTCAAACGAGGTGTCATGGCGGTTTGGTTTAGATAAGGCAGGTAAATCAAGTGGCCCGCAAGACTCCCATCGAGCGCTATCGCAACATTGGCATCTCGGCACATATCGACGCCGGCAAGACCACCACCACCGAGCGTATTCTGTTTTACACGGGGGTCAATCACAAGATTGGCGAAGTCCATGACGGTGCAGCCACCATGGACTGGATGGAGCAGGAGCAGGAGCGCGGCATCACCATTACCTCGGCGGCGACGACCTGCTTCTGGAAGGGCATGGGGCAGAACTTCCAGGAGCATCGTGTCAATATCATCGACACTCCGGGGCACGTCGATTTCACCATCGAGGTCGAGCGCTCGATGCGGGTGCTTGATGGCGCCTGCATGGTGTATTGCGCCGTCGGCGGCGTCCAGCCGCAGTCGGAAACCGTCTGGCGCCAGGCCAATCGCTACGGGGTGCCGCGCCTGGCGTTCGTGAACAAGATGGACCGTCAGGGGGCCGACTTCTTCAAGGTGCATGACCAGATGCGCCTGCGCCTAAAGGCCAATCCCATCCCGCTGCAGATCCCGATCGGCGCCGAGGAGAAGTTCGAAGGAGTGGTCGATCTGGTCAAGATGAAGTCGATCATTTGGGATGAGGCGAGTCAAGGCGTCAAGTTCGCCTATGGCGAGATTCCCGCGGAGCTCAAGGCCAAGGCTGACGAGTGGCGCGAAAAGATGCTCGAGGCCGCCGCGGAGGCCTCCGAAGAACTGATGAACAAGTACCTTGAAAGCGGTGATCTGACCGAGGAAGAGATCAAGGCCGGTCTGCGCGCCCGTACCCTGGCCGCCGAAATCGTGCCCATGCTGTGCGGCTCCGCGTTCAAGAACAAGGGCGTGCAGGCCATGCTGGACGCCGTCATCGAATACCTGCCGGCGCCGACGGACATACCGCCGGTCGACGGCATTCTTGAAAACGAGCAGCAGGGCGAGCGGAAGCCGAATGACACCGATCCGTTTGCGGCGCTCGCCTTCAAGATCATGACTGATCCCTATGTCGGCCAACTGACCTTTTTCCGCGTCTATTCCGGGACGGTCAAGACCGGCGACACGATCTTCAATCCGATCAAGGGTCGCAAGGAGCGTCTCGGCCGGATTCTGCAGATGCACGCCAACCAGCGCGAGGAGATCAAGGAAGTATTTGCGGGCGATATTGCGGCTGCCGTTGGCCTTAAAGAGGCCACCACGGGCGAGACCCTGTGCGATCCAGCGCATGTCATCACGCTCGAGCGCATGGTGTTTCCCGAGCCGGTGATTCACGTTGCTGTCGAACCCAAGACCAAGGCGGACCAGGAGAAAATGGGTATCGCGCTGAATCGCCTGGCGCAGGAAGATCCGTCTTTCCGGGTGCGCACCGATGAGGAATCCGGCCAGACGATCATTTCCGGCATGGGCGAACTCCACCTGGAGATTCTTGTCGATCGCATGCGCCGGGAGTTCAGCGTTGAGGCCAACGTCGGTGCGCCGCAGGTGGCCTACCGTGAAGCCGTGCGCAAGTCGGTGGAGCAGGAAGGCAAGTTCGTCAAGCAGTCCGGCGGCCGCGGTCAGTATGGCCACGTCTGGATCAAGCTGGAACCCAATGAGGCGGGCAAGGGCTTTGAATTCATCGACATGATCAAGGGCGGTTCGGTGCCGCGCGAATTCATTCCTGCGGTGGAAAAGGGTCTGCGGGACACCCTGCCGAATGGTGTGCTGGCCGGGTTCCCCGTGGTGGATGTCAAGGTGACGTTGTTTGACGGCTCCTATCACGACGTGGATTCCAACGAGAACGCCTTCAAGATGGCGGCATCGATGGCCTTCAAGGATGCCATGCGCAAGGCCAGTCCGGTATTGCTCGAGCCGATGATGGCGGTCGAGGTGGAGACGCCGGAAGACTACATGGGCAACGTCATGGGCGATCTGTCCGGCCGGCGCGGCATTGTCCACGGCATGGAAGATCAGATCGGCGGCATCAAGCTGATCCAGGCCGAAGTGCCGCTGGCGGAAATGTTTGGCTACTCGACGCAGTTGCGGTCCCTGTCGCAGGGACGCGCCACGTACTCCATGGAATTCAAGCACTACACCGAGGCGCCGAAGAATGTCGCCGAAGCAGTCATCAACAAGAAGTGATCGACCGAGAATTGTTCTTTAAGGAAATCAGACATGGCGAAAGCGAAATTTGAGCGGACGAAGCCGCACGTAAACGTAGGGACGATCGGTCACGTAGACCATGGCAAGACGACCCTGACGGCGGCGATGACGATGGTGCTGTCGGCGAAGTATGGTGGGGAGGCGAAAGCCTACGACCAGATTGATGCGGCGCCGGAAGAAAAGGCACGGGGCATCACGATCAACACCGCGCACGTCGAGTACGAGACGAAGAACCGTCACTACGCGCACGTGGATTGCCCGGGCCACGCCGACTACGTCAAGAACATGATCACGGGAGCGGCGCAAATGGACGGCGCGATCCTGGTGTGTTCCGCCGCCGACGGTCCTATGCCGCAAACCCGCGAGCACATCCTGCTGGCACGCCAGGTCGGCGTGCCCTACATGGTCGTGTTCATGAACAAATGCGACATGGTCGACGACGCCGAACTGCTCGAACTGGTCGAAATGGAACTGCGCGAACTGCTCAGCAAGTACGACTTCCCGGGCGACGACATCCCGATCATCAAGGGCTCCGCGCTGAAAGCCATGGAAGGCGACAAGAGCGAGATGGGCGAAGGCGCCATCATGGCCCTGGCCGACGCGCTGGACAGCTACATCCCGACGCCCGAGCGGGCCATCGACAAGCCCTTCCTGATGCCGATTGAGGACGTCTTCTCGATCTCCGGGCGCGGCACCGTGGTGACCGGTCGGGTCGAGCGCGGCATCGTCAAGGTCGGCGAAGAAATCGAAATCATCGGCATCCGTCCCACCACCAAGACCATCTGCACCGGCGTGGAAATGTTCAGGAAACTGCTGGACCAGGGTCAGGCCGGAGACAACGTCGGCGTGCTGCTGCGCGGCACCAAGCGTGAAGAAGTCGAGCGTGGCCAGGTGCTGGCCAAGCCGGGCAGCATCACCCCGCACACGCACTTCACGTCGGAAGTGTACATCCTGTCGAAGGACGAAGGCGGACGGCACACGCCGTTCTTCAACGGCTACCGTCCGCAGTTCTACTTCCGCACCACCGACGTCACGGGCAGCATCGAGTTGCCGGCCGGGACGGAAATGGTCATGCCGGGGGACAACATTGCCATGACGGTGAGGCTGATCGCGCCGATCGCGATGGAAGAGGGTCTGCGTTTCGCCATCCGCGAAGGCGGTCGTACCGTCGGCGCCGGCGTCGTCGCCAAGGTCATCGAATAACATTTGTTGCACTACGGTGGAAAGGGCGATAAAATCTCGCCCTTTCGCGATTTGCGACCCCGCTCTTTAAGGATTTGTAATGCAAAGCCAAAAGATTCGCATCCGCCTCAAGGCATTCGACTATCGTCTGATCGATCAGTCGGCGCTGGAAATCGTCGAGACGGCCAAGCGCACTGGCGCTGTCGTGCGCGGCCCCGTGCCGCTGCCGACGCGCATCGAGCGTTTCGATGTATTGCGCTCGCCGCACGTCAACAAGACTTCGCGTGACCAGTTCGAGATCCGCACCCATCTGCGTTTGATGGACATCATCGATCCGACCGACAAGACGGTTGACGCGCTGATGAAGCTGGATCTTCCCGCCGGTGTCGATGTCGAAATCAAGTTGCAGTAATTGGTAACAGGGGCGCCGGTTTTTCCGGTGCCCGTCGCGGCGAGCTTTGCCGCTGGTTTGGTACTGAGCCCGGCCAATCGTAGCTGGGGTTTAGGAGAATAAAATGAGTTTAGGCCTTGTTGGACGCAAGGTCGGCATGACGCGCGTGTTTGCCGAGGATGGTTCTTCCATCCCGGTGACCGTGGTCGACGTGTCGAACAATCGCGTCACACAGATAAAGACGCCTGAGGTGGATGGCTATGCCGCCGTCCAGGTGACCTTTGGCAAGCGTCGCGCCAGTCGGGTAAACAAGGCAGCGGCCGGGCACCTCGCCAAGGCTGGTGTCGAAGCCGGTGAAGTCCTCAGGGAATTCCACGTCGCGCTGGATCAACTCGCCGGTTTCAAGCCCGGTGACGTGGTCGCTGCGAACATTTTCAGCGTGGGTCAGAAAGTCGATGTCAGCGGCACGTCGATCGGCAAGGGATTTGCCGGCGCAATCACCCGCCACCACTTTTCGTCAAACCGCGCCTCGCACGGGAACTCCCTGTCGCACAATTCGGCGGGTTCCATCGGCATGGCGCAGGACCCGGGGCGAGTGTTTCCCGGCAAGAAGATGGCCGGACATCTTGGTGATGTCGCGCGTACCACCCAGAATCTGGAGGTTGTGCGCATCGACGAGGCGCGCCAGCTCCTGTTGATCAGGGGTGCGGTGCCCGGCGCCAGGGGCGGCGATGTGGTCGTCGCGCCTGCCGTCAAGGCAGCCAGAGAGCGGGGGTGACATGGAACTCAAACTGATTGACGCCCAGGGTCAGCCTGGAGCAACCGTTACAGCTTCCGACGCCCTGTTCGGCCGTGACTTCAATGAAGCACTGGTGCATCAGGTTGTGGTGGCCTATCAGGCCAATGCCCGCGCCGGCAATCGCAAGCAGAAGGATCGCGAAGAGGTGCATCACAGCACCAAGAAGCCTTTCCGCCAGAAGGGAACCGGCCGCGCGCGTGCCGGCATGACCTCATCCCCCCTGTGGCGTGGCGGTGGCCGCATCTTCCCGAATACCCCTGAAGAAAACTTCACGCAGAAGCTCAATCGCAAGATGTACCGCGCCGGCCTGGCGGCGATCCTGTCGCAACTGGCCCGCGAAGACAGGCTGGTGGTGATCGACGACTTTTCCATCGAAGCGCCGAAGACCCGCCTGTTTGCGCAAAAGCTCAAGGCGATGGGTCTGGATTCCGTGCTGCTCGTCACCGATAGCCTCGACGACAATCTGGCGCTGGCTTCGCGCAATCTGCCGAATGTTCTGGTGCTGGAGGCGCAGCAGGCTGACCCGGTGTCCCTGGTCCGCTTTCCCAAGGTGATTTTCACCAAAGGGGCCGTGGCCAAGATCGAGGAGATGCTGGCATGAGCAAGAACTTCAATCCGGAGCGCTTGCTGCAAGTGCTGGTGGCTCCGCAGATTTCCGAGAAGGCCACTTACATCGCCGACAAGAATGACCAGGTGGTGTTCATCGTGACGCCCGACGCGACCAAGCCGGAGGTAAAGGCGGCCGTCGAATTGCTGTTCAAGGTCGAGGTCAAGTCGGTCCAGATCGCCAACCTCAAGGGCAAGATCAAGCGTGCCGGCCGCAACATCGGTCGTCGCAGCGACGTCAGGAAGGCCTTTGTCTGCCTAAAGCCCGGTCAGGAAATCAGTTTCGCGGAAGGGGGGGCTGCATAAATGGCTCTGGTAAAAGTCAAGCCGACCTCGCCTGGTCGTCGTGGTGTCGTCAAGGTGGTGAACCCGAACCTGCACAAGGGTGCTCCCCACGCCAAGTTCATCGAAAAGAAGAGCAGGACCGCCGGTCGTAATGCCCATGGACACATCACCACGCGCCATATGGGCGGTGGCCACAAGCAGCACTACCGTGTGATCGACTTCCGCCGCGACAAGGACGGGATTCAGGGCAAGGTGGAGAACCTCCAGTACGATCCGAACCGTTCCGCCAATATCGCGTTGGTCCTATATGCTGACGGCGAGCGCCGTTACATGATTGCAACCAAGGGCATGGTCGTTGGCCAGACAGTCATCAGCGGTCCCGAAGCCCCGATCAAGCCGGGAAATGCACTGCCGATTCGCAGCATTCCCGTCGGCACCACGATCCATTGCGTGGAAATGATGCCCGGCAAAGGTGCCCAGATTGCACGCTCTGCCGGCACGTCGGCGCAACTCCTGGCACGGGAAGGCAGTTATGCCCAGGTCCGGCTGCGTTCGGGCGAGATTCGTCGCATCCACGTCGACTGTCGCGCGACGATCGGCGAGGTCGGCAACGAGGAGCACAGCCTGCGCAAAATCGGCAAGGCCGGGGCGATGCGCTGGCGCGGTATCCGGCCGACTGTCCGCGGCGTGGCGATGAACCCCGTCGATCACCCGCATGGTGGCGGCGAAGGGCGTACCGGCGAAGGACGCGTTCCAGTCAGTCCGTGGGGTCAGCCGACCAAGGGCTATCGCACCCGCAACAACAAGCGCACGGACGTCATGATCGTCCAGCGCAGGCCGAAAGGTAAGAGGTAAGACATGGCACGTTCCATCAAGAAGGGTCCCTTCATCGACGCGCACCTGCTGAAGAGGGTGGATGCAGCGCGCGCCTCCAACGACAAGCGTCCAATCAAGACATGGTCGCGCCGGTCTACCATCCTTCCGGACTTCGTGGGTCTGACCATCGCCGTGCACAACGGCAAGCAGCACATTCCGGTCTATGTGTCGGAAAACATGGTGGGTCACAAGCTTGGCGAGTTTGCGCTGACGCGAACCTTCAAGGGCCACACCGGCGGCAAGAAGGCCGTTGCGAAGAAGTAAGGAGAGACGATGGAAACCAACTCAAACTTGCGCGGCGTCCGGCTTTCCGCCCAGAAAGGTCGCCTGGTTGCCGACCTGGTGCGCGGCAAGCCCGTGGATCAGGCGCTTAGCATTCTGGCATTTTCGCCCAAAAAGGGCGCGGGCATCATCAAGAAAGTGCTTGAGTCGGCGATCGCCAACGCGGAACACAACGACGGCGCGGACATCGACGCGTTGAAGATAACGCGCATCTATGTCGAGAAGGGCACGGTGCTCAAGCGCTTTACGGCGCGAGCCAAGGGACGCGGCAACCGCATCCTCAAGCCTACCTGTCACATCTTCGTGACCGTTGGCGATTAAGGAGGACACATGGGACAAAAGATTCATCCGACCGGATTTCGCCTTTCGGTCACGCGCAACTGGACTTCCCGCTGGTACGCCAACAGCAAGCTGTTTCCGCAGATGCTGAAGGAAGACATCGAGGTTCGCGACTACCTGAAAAAGAAGCTGGCGCACGCGTCGGTTGGTCGCGTGGTGATCGAACGTCCGGCCAAGAACGCGCGGGTTACGGTGTACAGTGCCCGCCCCGGAGTCGTCATCGGCAAGAAGGGCGAGGACATCGAGCACCTGAAGGCTGAACTCCAGCGCAAGATGGGTGTGCCGGTTCACGTCAATATCGAAGAGATACGCAAGCCGGAAGTCGATGCCCAGTTGATCGCCGACTCGATTGCACAGCAACTCGAAAAGCGCATCATGTTCCGCCGCGCCATGAAGCGGGCTATGCAGAATGCCATGCGACTCGGTGCCCAAGGCATCAAGATCATGAGTTCGGGACGTCTCAACGGCGCCGAGATTGCCCGCCGGGAGTGGTATCGCGAGGGCCGCGTGCCCTTGCATACGCTGCGTGCCGATATCGACTACGGGACCGCCGAGGCGAAGACCACCTACGGCATCATCGGTATCAAGGTCTGGGTGTTCAAGGGCGAGATCCTGTCGCGAAGCGAAGCTTTGCTGGCGGCCCCGGAGCCTGTGGTTGACGATCAGCGCAAGCCGCGCCGCAGTCCCGGAAAGCCCAGAACCGAGGGCGGCGAGGGCGAAGCCAAGCCGGCGCGCCGTACTCCCGCCAAGAAGGCCGAAGAGATCAAGCCCGAAGCCAAGACGGAGGCCGTCGCCGCAGCGCCCAAGACCCCCGTCAAGCGCATCCGCAAAGCCCCGGTCAAGGTCGAAGGTGTGGATGGCGCAGAGAAAGAAGTCAAGGAGTAAGACATGTTGCAACCTGCCCGCAGAAAGTATCGCAAGGAACAGAAGGGTCGCAACACCGGGCTCGCCACCAGGGGCGCCAAGGTGAGCTTCGGCGAGTATGGCCTCAAGGCCATTGGGCGCGGTCGTCTTACCGCCCGTCAGATTGAAGCTGCGCGTCGGGCCATGACCCGCCACATCAAGCGCGGCGGCCGCATCTGGATCCGCATCTTCCCGGACAAGCCGATTTCGAAGAAGCCACTCGAAGTCCGGATGGGCAACGGCAAAGGTGCGCCCGAGTACTGGGTAGCGGAGATCCAGCCGGGCAAGGTCCTCTACGAGATGGATGGCGTCGATGAGACGCTGGCGCGCGAGGCGTTCAGGCTTGCAGCAGCGAAGCTTCCGCTGGAAACCACCTTCGTTGTACGGCATTTGGGATAGGCCATGAAAACCAGTGAGCTGAGAGCAAAGAACGATGCGGATCTGCAAAAGGAATTGCTGGCGTTACGCAAGGCGCAGTTCGGCCTTCGCATGCAGGTAGCGACACAACAACTGGCCAACACCAGCCAGGTCGGCAAGGTGCGCAAGGATATTGCGCGGGTAAAAACCATTCAGCGTGAGAAGGCGGCGGCGAAATGACGGAAGCGACCACTCAAACCGTGCGGCGCACCCTTCAGGGGCGCGTCGTTTCGGACAAGATGCAGAAGACGGTGACGGTGCTGGTTGAGCGCAAGGTCAAGCACTCCGTGATCGGCAAGATCATGACGCGGTCGAAAAAGTATCACGCCCATGTTGAAGGCCTGGAGACGGCGGCCGGCGATCTGGTTCAGATCGAGGAATGTGCTCCGATTTCCAAGACCAAGGCATGGCGGGTCGCCAAGGTGGTCGAGAAAGCCCGCGCCGTCTGATGACCCACTGGCGGTCCGACGCACCGAACACAGGAAACAGTAGTTGACAACCGGGGGGTGGGATGTAGAATCCCGCCTCTTTGCTCCGCCAGGGTAGTTGTACTCTCCCCGGCATCCCAGCCCCCAGCGGGCTCCAAGACTGATCGCGGGACTTGAGTCAATCGCGGATTAAGTTGGAGATGAAAAAATGATTCAAATGCAGTCTTTGCTGGATGTCGCCGATAACACCGGCGCGCGTTCGGTCATGTGCATCAAGGTGCTTGGCGGTTCCAAGCGCCGCTATGCCGGGATTGGTGACGTCATCAAGGTCAGCATCAAGGATGCCGCACCGCGCGGCCGCGTCAAGAAGGGTGAAGTTTATAGCGCCGTGGTGGTGCGTACCGCCAAGGGCGTGCGTCGCTCAGACGGATCGCTCATCAAGTTCGATGGCAACGCGGCAGTTTTGCTCAACAACAAGCTGGAACCGATCGGCACGCGCATCTTCGGCCCGGTGACGCGCGAGCTGCGTACCGAGCGATTCATGAAGATCGTCTCGCTGGCTCCCGAGGTTCTTTGAACCGGCAATCGAGGACTCGATCATGAACAAGATTCGCAAGGGTGACGATGTGGTCGTCACCACAGGCAAGGACAAGGGCAAACGCGGTGTCGTGCTGAATTGCCTTGATGCGGAGCGCCTGTTGGTTGAGGGCATCAACCGTGTCAAGAAGCACACCAAGCCCAACCCGCTCAAGGGCAATCAGGGCGGCATTGTCGAGAAGGAAATGCCGATCAATGTTTCCAATGTGGCGCTGTTCAATCCTGCCACCCAGAAGGCGGATCGCGTCGGCTTCAAACAGCTCGACGATGGTCGCAAGGTCCGGGTGTTCAAGTCGAACGGCGAAGTTGTTGACGCGTAAGGACAAGTCATGGCGCGCTTGCAGGAATACTACAAACAGACGGTGGCCCCCGAGCTTCTCAAGAAGTTCGGCTACAAGTCCATCATGGAAGTTCCGCGCATTACCAAGATCACCCTGAACATGGGTGTTGGCGAGGCGGTCGGCGACAAGAAGGTGCTTGACAACGCGGTCGCCGACATGACCAAGATAGCCGGCCAGAAGCCGGTGGTCACCAAGGCGCGCAAGGCTATCGCGGGCTTCAAGATTCGAGAGGGCTATCCGATAGGCTGCATGCTGACGCTGCGCGGGAATCGCATGTACGAGTTCCTGGATCGCCTGGTAACCATCGCCATGCCGCGTATCCGCGACTTTCGCGGCATTTCGGGCAAGGGCTTTGACGGGCGCGGCAACTACAACGTCGGGGTCAAGGAACAGATCATATTTCCCGAGATTGAGTACGACAAGATCGATGCGTTGCGTGGCATGAACATCAGTATCACCACCACCGCGAAGAACGACGAGGAAGCGAAGGCGCTTCTCGCCGAATTCAAATTCCCCTTCAAGAACTGAGGGACGTATGGCAAAACTAGCTCTAATCAACCGCGAAAAAAAGCGCACCAAGATGGTTGCGAAGTACGCTGCCAAGCGAGTGGAACTGTTTGCGGTGATCAACGACGTCAAGCTGTCTGATGAGGAGCGGATGGATGCGCGTCTGAAACTCCAGCAGTTGCCGCGCAATGCGAGCCCGTCCCGGCAGCGCAATCGCTGCGCATTGACCGGGCGCCCGCGCGGCGTGTTCCGCAAGTTCGGTCTGTGCCGCAACAAGCTGCGCGAGATTGCCATGCGCGGCGAAGTGCCCGGCATGACCAAGGCAAGCTGGTAAGGAGAGCGATATGAGCATGACCGATCCGGTTGCCGACATGTTGACCCGCATCCGCAACGCACAGATGGCGGAGAAGGTGTCCGTTTCCATGCCTTCCTCCAAGCTGAAAGTGGCGATTGCCAAGGTGCTGAAGGACGAGGGCTACATCGACGATTTCGCGATCCGCGAGAATGGCGCCAAGCCAGAGCTCGACATCGCCCTCAAATACTACGCCGGGCATCCCGTGATTGAGCGCATCGAACGCGTTTCCAAGCCGGGCCTGCGTGTCTATAAGGGCAAGGACGACTTGCCCCGCGTCATGAACGGGCTGGGTGTTGCCATTGTCTCCACGCCGAAGGGCGTGATGACCGACCGCCGTGCGCGGGCGGGCAACATGGGCGGCGAAGTTCTCTGCATCGTCGCCTAAGGAGCAGCCGTCATGTCACGTATTGCAAAATATCCGGTCGATGTGCCGAAGGGCGTCGAGGTAACTCTGTCCGATACCGAGATTTCGGTGAAGGGGCCACTGGGAACGCTGAAGCAGTTCATGTTGCCCGCAGTCAGGATTGAACGCGACGGCGAGAAGCTGCTTTGCCGCGCGATCGATGGGGCTCCGAATTCCGGAGCCATGTCGGGCACGATGCGTGCGCTGCTGAACAACATGGTGATTGGCGTCACCAAGGGTTTCGAAAAGAAGCTGACACTGGTCGGCGTCGGCTATCGTGCGCAGGCCCAGGGCGCCAAGCTGAACCTCACCCTGGGTTTTTCGCACCCTGTTGCGCACGACATGCCGAACGGCATCAAGGTCGAAACGCCGACCCAGACGGAGATCCTGATCAAGGGGATCGACAAGCAGGTGGTTGGTCAGGTGGCTGCTGAAGTGCGCGCCTACCGGTCTCCGGAGCCCTACAAGGGCAAGGGTGTCCGCTATGCCGATGAAGTGGTCGTCATCAAGGAAACCAAGAAGAAATAATCGAGGCGCTGAATCATGGAAAAGAAACAGGCTCGTCTGCGCAGGGCGCGCAAAACCCGCGCCAAGATCGCGGAGCTCAAAGTGGTGCGCCTTGCGGTGCATCGGAGCAATTTGCACATCTCTGCCCAGATATTTTCGGGTTGCGGCACACGTGTGCTCGCTACAGCTTCGACCATGGAGGCGGAAGTGCGCAGCCAGGTTCCAAATGGCGGCAACGTCAATGCGGCCAAGACGGTTGGCAAACTCATCGCCGAGCGGGCCAAGGCGGCCGGCATCGAGCAGGTCGCCTTCGACCGCTCCGGCTTTCACTACCACGGCCGCGTCAAGGCGCTGGCTGAAGCCGCCCGTGAGGGCGGACTCAAGTTCTAAGCGAGACGGACATGGCCAAACCGCAAGGCAGGAAACAGCAGCAGGTTCAGGAAGAGCGCGACGATGGCATGCGCGAAAAGATGGTATCCATCAATCGCGTCACCAAGGTGGTGAAGGGCGGCCGGATTCTCGGCTTTGCCGCGCTGACCGTGGTGGGCGATGGCGATGGCGGCATCGGCATGGGCAAGGGCAAGTCCCGTGAAGTTCCGGTCGCCGTGCAGAAGGCGATGGAGGAGGCGCGGCGCAAGATGGCCAAGATCAGTCTCAAGGATGGCACCCTGCATCACACCGTTACCGGCAAGCATGGGGCCACGACGGTGCTGATGTCGCCGGCGTCCCCGGGTACCGGCGTCATCGCCGGGGGCCCGATGCGCGCTGTCTTCGAGGTCATGGGGATTACCGACGTGGTTGCCAAGACCATCGGCTCGACCAATCCCTACAACGTGGTGCGCGCCACGCTGCACGGCCTGTTGGCCATGAGTACCCCGGCCGAGATTGCCGCCAAGCGCGGCAAGGCCATCGCTGAAATTCTGGAGTGAGCCATGGCTGACAAGACGATCAAGGTGACGCTGGTAAAGAGCGTCATCGGCACCAAGCAGGATCACCGCGCGACCGTGCGCGGACTCGGCCTGAAGAGGCTCAACAGTTCGGCTGTGCTTGAGGATACGCCCGCCGTGCGGGGCATGATTCGCAAAGTGGCCTATCTGGTGAAGTGCGAAGGCTAAGGGCCAAGGGGATATCGCGATGAGCATGGAACTCAACAATTTGAAGCCCGGTGCCGGGTCCAAGCACGCTGCGAAGCGTGTCGGGCGTGGCATCGGCAGCGGACTCGGCAAGACGGCGGGTCGTGGCCACAAGGGTCAAAAGTCGCGCGCCGGCGGGTTCCACAAGGTGGGCTTCGAGGGCGGCCAAATGCCGTTGCAGCGCCGTTTGCCGAAGCGCGGGTTTGTTTCGCTGACAGCCAGTCGCAATGTCGAAGTGCGTTTGTCCGAGTTGGACAAGCTGCCGGTCGAGGAAGTCGATTTGCTGGTTCTGAAGCAGGCTGGCGTAATTGCCGGTGATGCCTTGTCAGCCAAGGTGATCCTTTCAGGCAAGCTCAATCGCAAGATCGCGCTGAAGGGTGTCGGCGCAACGAAGGGTGCTCGCGCTGCGATCGAAGCGGCTGGTGGCTCGGTAGCGGACATCGCCGCTGCCACTGTCGCCGCCTAATCGCGCAAGAGGACGGACCGCGTGGCAAGCCCCCAGGCAGCAGCTCTCGGCAAGACAGGGAAGTTCGGCGACCTCTGGCGCCGGCTCTGGTTCCTGCTGGGTGCGCTGGTGGTATACCGGATTGGCGCGCATATCCCCGTGCCGGGGATCGATCCGGTGAAGCTGGCCGAGTTGTTCCAGGGCCAGCAGGGCGGGATTCTCGGCGTGTTCAACCTGTTTTCGGGTGGTGCGCTGTCGCGCTTCACCCTGTTCGCCCTGGGCATCATGCCCTACATTTCTTCGTCCATCATCATGCAGTTGATGACGATCGCCGTGCCGTCGATCGAGCAGTTGAAGAAGGAAGGCGAGGCCGGGCGGCGCAAGATCACCCAATACACGCGCTACGGCACGGTGGCCCTTGCCCTGTTCCAGGGACTGGGCATCGCGATCGCGCTGGAATCGCAGGCCGGGCTGGTGCTTGATCCGGGTCTCATGTTCCGTTTCGTTACCGTGCTCACCTTGCTTACCGGCACCATGTTCCTGATGTGGCTGGGCGAACAGATTACCGAGCGCGGCCTCGGCAACGGCATTTCGATCATCATTTTCGCCGGCATCGTGGCGGGTTTGCCGAACGCCCTGGGCGGTCTCTTCGAACTGGTCCGCACCGGCGCAATGCACCCGGTTTCCGCGCTGTTCATCTGCATCCTGGTGGTTCTGGTAACGGGCTTCGTGGTGTTCGTCGAGCGCGGCCAGCGCAAGATCCTGGTTAATTACGCGAAGCGCCAGGTGGGCAACAAGGTCTACGGCGGGCAGAGCTCGCACCTGCCCCTGAAGCTGAACATGTCAGGGGTCATTCCGCCGATCTTCGCCTCTTCGATCATCCTGTTTCCGGCTACGGCGGCCGGATGGTTCGGTTCGGGCGAGGGCATGCGCTGGCTCAAGGACATTGCGGCGACACTGTCGCCGGGGCAACCGATCTATGTAATGCTCTACGCCACTGCGATCGTGTTTTTCTGCTTCTTCTATACCGCGCTGGTGTTCAATTCCAAGGAGACGGCGGACAACCTGAAGAAGAGCGGCGCCTTTGTTCCCGGCATCAGGCCCGGCGATCAGACTGCGCGCTACATCGACAAGATTCTGACCCGCCTGACTCTCGCTGGAGCGATTTACATAACCGTGGTCTGTCTGCTGCCCGAGTTCCTGATTCTGAAGTGGAACGTGCCTTTCTACTTCGGCGGCACGAGCCTGCTGATCATCGTCGTGGTGACCATGGATTTCATGTCGCAGGTCCAGGCATATGTCATGTCGCACCAGTATGAAAGCCTCCTGAAAAAAGCCAATTTCAAGGGCGCCGGTTTCCCGGCCCGCTGAGCCATGTCGAAGGAAGACGTTATTGAAATGCAGGGGGAGGTTGTCGAAAACCTCCCGAATGCCACGTTCCGCATCAAGCTTGAGAACGGGCATGTGGTTCTTGGCCACATCTCCGGGAAGATGCGCATGCACTACATCCGCATCCTTCCGGGCGACAAGGTCACCGTGCAGCTTACGCCCTATGACCTTTCCAAAGGCCGTATCGTGTTTCGTGCCAAGTAGTTTGGCAAATATTTCCGGAGAACTCCAATGAAAGTCCTGGCTTCGGTCAAACGCATCTGCCGCAATTGCAAAATCATCCGCCGCAAGGGTGTGGTCAGGGTCATCTGTACCGATCCGCGTCACAAGCAGCGTCAGGGTTGATAGAGCGATCCGGATCAGATACAATCTACGGTTTCGCATTTTTAGTTACGGCCGCTACGCTTAACGCCGATGAAGCCGGCGTTAGCCTTCACTGAAACTGCGTTTTCAGCTAACCCACCACACCGCATCGGCGGCGACGAACAGGTAAGCACATGGCTCGTATAGCAGGCGTCAACATCCCGAATCACCAGCACGCGGAGATCGCCCTGACGGCGATCTACGGCATTGGCCGCACCCGCGCCCGGAAAATCTGCGACGCGGTCGGCGTCAAGCGTTCGGTAAAGATCAAGGAACTAACGGACAGCGAAATGGATCGCTTGCGCGAGGAGGTAGGCAAGTTCATCGTCGAGGGCGACCTGCGCCGCGAAACAACGATGAACATCAAGCGCCTGATGGACCTTGGCTGCTACCGCGGCGTGCGTCACCGTCGCGGCCTGCCGGTGCGCGGCCAGCGCACACGCACCAATGCGCGAACCCGCAAGGGACCACGCAAGGCGATTTCAATGGGCAAGAAGTAACCAGGAACCATTACATACATGGCTAAGACCGCAACCAAAGTCCGCAAGAAGATCAAGAAGAACGTCGCCGAAGGCATTGCGCACGTTCACGCTTCCTTCAACAACACCATCATCACCATCACCGACCGCCAGGGCAATGCCCTGTCGTGGGCGACTTCCGGTGGCGCCGGGTTCAAGGGTTCGCGCAAGTCGACCCCGTTCGCCGCACAGATTGCCGCCGAAGCCGCCGGTAAGGCGGCGCAGGAGTGCGGCGTCAAGAATCTCGAAGTTCGCATCAAGGGCCCCGGCCCCGGGCGCGAATCGGCAGTGCGCGCGCTCAATGCGCTTGGCATGAAGATTACCAGCATCACCGACATTACCCCAATTCCCCACAACGGATGCCGGCCGCCCAAGCGCCGCCGCATCTAAGGCAGATACGACACCATGGCCCGAAATCTAGACGCAAAGTGCCGCCAGTGCCGCCGGGAGGGCGAAAAGCTTTTCCTCAAGGGCGAGAAGTGCTTCACTGACAAATGTTCCGTCGAGCGCCGTGCCTATGCGCCCGGCCAGCACGGCCAGAAATCCGGGCAGCGCCTGTCCGGTTACGGTACGCAACTGCGCGAAAAGCAAAAGATCCGGCGCATTTACGGCCTTCTCGAACGGCAGTTCCGCAAGGTGTTCGGCGATGCCGAGCGCAAGAAGGGACAGACCGGCGAGAACCTGCTCAAGTTGCTAGAAGGCCGGCTCGACACCGTGGCTTACCGCATGGGGTTTGGCGTGTCGCGCGCGGAAGCGCGGCAGGTCGTGCGTCACAACGGTGTCCTGATCAATGGCAAGCGCGTCGATATCCCGTCGTACAACGTGCGTCCCGGCGACGTGATCCAGTTGCTCGACAGCACGCGCGGCCACTTGCGCACCAAGGCCGCGCTGGAAGCCGCCGAGTCGCGTGGTTTCCCGGTATGGCTCGAAATGGATGTCAAGGCCGGCAAGGGTGTCTTCAAGTCATACCCTGCTCGCGAAGACCTGCCACCCTCGATCAATGAGGGCCTCGTCGTCGAACTGTATTCGCGCTAACAGGTAGCTTTGCGCCTGGCGTCCACCGGACGCCAGGCGTCGTCCATTTGAAGGAAGAATGCACATGCACACACTTCTGAAACCCCGCAGCATCGATGTCCAGCAGCTTTCGCCGCTTCACGCGCGCGTGGTGATGGAGCCGTTTGAACGCGGCTACGGGCACACGCTGGGCAACGCGCTGCGCCGCATTCTGCTGTCCTCGATGGAGGGCGTTGCGCCGACCGAGGTGTCCATTGAAGGTGTGCTCCACGAATATTCGACGCTCGATGGCGTTCGCGAGGACGTGGTCGATGTGCTGCTGAACCTGAAGGGCGTCGTGCTGAAAATGCACAACCGCCGCGAGGCGACCCTTACGCTTTCAAGAAACGGCGAGGGTGTCGTTACCGCGCGCGATATCGAAACCACCCATGACGTCGAGATCGTCAATCCCGACCACGTCATCGCCCACATCGCTCCGGGCGGCAAGCTCAACATGCAGATTCGCGTCGAATCCGGCCGCGGCTATGTGCCGGCCAACCAGCGCGAGATCGCCCGCGAGAATCGCGCCATCGGCCAGATCATGCTTGACGCCTCGTTCAGCCCGGTGCGTCGCGTCAGCTATTCGGTCGAGTCCGCTCGGGTGGAACAGCGCACCGACCTCGACAAGCTGATCCTCGACATCGAAACCAACGGCGCCATCGACAATGCGGAAGAAGCCGTGCGCACCGCTGCCCGCATCCTGATGGAGCAGTTGTCGGTGTTTGCAGACCTTGAAGGCACGCCGCTGTCGGCCGAAACGCCGAAGCAGACTTCGGTTGATCCGGTGCTGGTGCGTCCGGTGGACGACCTCGAACTGACGGTGCGTTCGGCCAACTGCCTGAAAGCCGAGAACATCTATTACATCGGCGACCTGATACAGCGCACCGAAACCGAGTTGCTGAAGACCCCGAACCTGGGTCGCAAGTCGCTCAACGAAATCAAGGAAGTGCTGGCGTCGCGTGGCCTGACGCTGGGCATGAAGCTCGAAAGCTGGCCGCCGGCGGGGCTGGAGAAGCTTGCCGGATAGTTTTTTTCCGGGCTGCGGCCCTGCTGTTGCACTTGTTGTACTGATTTGCCAATACTCGATAACCATTAACCGGCCATTTGCATTGCGCGATGGCCGCAAAAAAACGAGGACATCAAAATGCGTCACGGTAGCGGACTTCGCAAACTCAATCGTACTTCGTCGCATCGCCAGGCGATGCTGCGCAACATGGCTGTTTCCCTGCTGCGCCACGAGGCCATCAAGACCACCTTGCCCAAGGCCAAGGAACTGCGCCGCGTGGTCGAACCCCTGATCACGCTGGGCAAGAAACCCAGCCTGGCCAACCGTCGTCTGGCCTTCGATCGCACCCGCGACCGCGAAATCGTCGGCAAGCTGTTCGACGAACTTGGCCCGCGCTATGTTGCCCGCAACGGCGGCTATCTGCGCATCCTAAAAATGGGCTTCAGGGTCGGCGACAATGCGCCGATGGCCTTTGTCGAGCTCCTCGACCGCCCGGCTGGCGACCTCGCCGAGGCACCCGCCGTCGAATAAAGCCCTTGCGGCGCTCAAGAAAAAGCCAGGCATCGCCTGGCTTTTTTGTTATGCCGAGTCATGGTGATCAGAGCAACATGCCGGCGCCCACTGTATTGTTGGTCGTCTCATCGATCACGATGAAGGCACCGGTGGAGCGGTTCTCCGCGTAGGCATCGACGCACAGTGGTTGCGCCAGCTTGAAAGACACGCGGGCGATGTCGTTCATGCTCAGACGTTCGGCGGGCATCTGCTGCAGGGTGTTGATGTCCAGACGGTAGTCAATGCTTTCGATCGCCGCTTTGGTTTCGCGTGTGGTCTGCCGGACCAGGTATTTGCGTCGCGGGTCGAGCGGTGATTCACCGAGCCAGCAGAGCATGGCCTCGATACGCCTGGTTACTTGCGGCGACTCCCCGACCTTCACGATCATGTCGCCTCGGGAAATGTCGACTTCGTCTTCAAGCAGAAGCGTGACGGACTGTTCGGCAATTGCCCGTGGCAGCGAACGGCCATAGATCTCGATCGCCTTGATGCACGTGTGCTTCTCGGACGGCAATACCATCACGTGATCGCCGACGGCGATCTGGCCCGATTCGACGCGACCCATGAAGCCCCGATAGTCGTGCAGTTCCGGATCGTCGGCCCTTTGCGGCCGGCAAACGAACTGCACCGGGAAGCGGAAGCGCTCGTCGCGTTCGCTGTGCGCCGATGGCGCTTCCTCGAGGATGTCGAGCAGCGCCGGACCCCGATACCAGTCGAGTCGTTCGCCCCGATCCACAACCATGTCGCCATTGAGGGCCGACAGGGGAATGAACCTGACATCGCCGATGCCGAGGGTCGCGGCAAAATTCAGGTAGTCGTCGCGAATCCGCTCAAAGGTCGCCTGATCGTAATCGACCAGATCCATCTTGTTGATTGCCACGACGATATGCGGGATGCCGAGCAGATGAGCAAGATACGAATGCCGCCGGGTCTGGGTCAGGACTCCCTTGCGCGCGTCGACCAGAATGATCGCCAGATTGGCGGTCGACGCCGCCGTGACCATGTTGCGCGTGTACTGCTCGTGGCCGGGGGCATCGGCGATGATGTACTTGCGCCTGCCGGTGCTGAAGTAGCGGTAGGCAACGTCGATGGTGATGCCCTGTTCCCGCTCGGCGCTGAGACCGTCGGTGAGCAGCGACAGGTCGACGGCTTCCAGGCCGCGGCGCTTCGAGGTGCGCGTCATGGCATGCAGGGTGTCAGCCAGGATGGCCTTGGTGTCGTAGAGCAGGCGTCCGATCAGGGTGCTCTTGCCGTCATCAACGCTGCCGCAGGTGAGGAAGCGCAGTAGTCCGTTGTCGATCTCCGGCAGGCGTTCAATTGCACTCATCAAAAGTATCCTTCCTTCTTGCGCTGTTCCATCGACGCTTCCGAGGTCTGGTCGTCGAGACGCGTTTCACCGCGTTCGGTAATCGTCGTCGCCGCGGTTTCCTCGATGATGCGGAACAGGGTGTCGGCATCCGATTCCACCGGCGCCGTGCAGGTAATGTCGCCCACGGTGCGAAAGCGCACGCTCAGCTCTTCGACGACATCGCCGGGTCGCGCCGGCGTCAGGTCGGTCACCGGCTGCAGCAGCCCGCCCTTGCGCACGACCTGACGCTTGTGGGCGAAGTAGATCGAAGGCAGTTCCAGTTGCTCGCGCTCGATGTACTGCCAGACGTCGAGTTCCGTCCAGTTCGAGATCGGAAAGGCGCGGATGTTCTCGCCCTTGTGCACGCGTGCGTTGTACAGATCCCACAATTCCGGGCGCTGGTTCTTCGGGTCCCACTGGCCGAACTCGTCGCGGAAGGAGAAGATGCGTTCCTTGGCGCGGGCCTTTTCCTCGTCGCGGCGTGCGCCGCCGATGCAGCAGTCGAAGCCGAATTCCTCGATGGCTTCGAGCAGCGTCACCGACTGGTGCTTGTTGCGCGATTCCCCGGGCGACTTCAGCACCACGGTACCGCGCTGCATTGAATCCTCGACCGAGCGCACGATCAGCCGCTCGTTGAGCTGCGCGGCGCGAAAGTCGCGGAAATCGATGACCTCGGGATAGTTGTGGCCGGTGTCGATGTGCAACAGGGGAAAGGGGAAGCGGCCTGGACGGAAGGCCTTTTCCGCCAGACGCAGCATCACCAGTGAATCCTTGCCGCCGGAAAACAGCAGTGCCGGGTTGGCGCATTGCCCGGCCACTTCGCGCAGAATGTGGATCGATTCGGCTTCCAGCCAATCGAGATGCGAGAGGGCGGCATGCTGACGGACCAGCGTGTTCATGAATCAACTCCTTGTTTGGCAATGCGCTGCAAGCGACCGTCCACCATGTGCAGGCCGCATTCCTTGGTTTCGGGACTCTCCCACCACCAGCGTCCGGCCCGCACGTCTTCACCGGGCTGAATGGCGCGGGTGCACGGGGCGCAACCGATGCTGGGATAATTCTGCCGGTGCAGGCGGTTGGTCGGCACGTCATGCGTGTGCAGGTAAGCCCAGACTTCGGCTTCGCTCCAGTCGGCCAGCGGGCTGATCTTGGTCAGGCGGTTGGCGGCATCGAAGGCGACGGTCTCGAGTCGCTCGCGGGTGGCGGATTGCGCTGCGCGCAATCCGGTAATCCAGGCCTTTTTCCCGGCCAGTGCGCGCTGCAGAGGTTCCAGTTTGCGTACGTGGCAGCAGGCCTTGCGCAATTCGATCGATTCGTAGAAGCCGTTGATCCCATGTTGCCGGACATAGGACTCGACGCCCTCGTGGCGCGGGAAATAGATCTCCAGCTTGCGGCCGTAGCGCTGCTCGACGGCGCCGATCAATTCGTAGGTTTCAATAGGCAGACGCCCCGTGTCGAGCGAAAACATGCCGATCTCGATCTTGTTGCGGAATATCAGGTCGGTCAGCAGCATGTCCTCGGCGCCGAGGCTGTTGGCGAACACCGCCGGAGCGTAGCCGGTCGCCGCCTCCCGCAGCAGTGTCATGACCCGCGCCGCCTTTTCGGTCACGGCCGCGGCCAAGAAAGGGTCTGGCAGTTCCTGTATGTGGTCGTGCAGCATGAGCGGCCTTCAGGCTGTCCGGCGGCGGAACAGCGGCAAGGGCTGATCCGTCGCACCCTGGTAAGTTTCCGGGAAATCGGAAAAGGCTTCCAGCGCCTCCTGCGCATCGCGCCCGTCGGGGATCAGAAAGGCATCGAAGCCGACGCGGGCCAGGTAGAACAACTGGTCGCGGCCGACATCGCCGATTGCCCGCAACTCGCCGCGATAGCCATGGCGTTCGCGCAGCAGGCGTGCCGTCGAATAGCCGCGACCGTCGGCGAACTTCGGGAAATCCACGGCGATCAGTCGCAGGCTGCCCAGATCGTTGGCCAACAGCGCCGAATCGTCGGTCGGGCCCAGCCAGACACCGACGTCCTCGCGCGTCGTCAGAGCCTCGCGCCGCGCCAGCCACACCGTCAGCGGCAGCAGCAAAGGTCCCGGCGGGAGAGCCAAAGTCGCCGCATCCTCGCCCTCACTCAGGACCAGGCGTTGCCAGGGGTTGTCGGCAAGTTGCCGGTTCCTGATCAGTTGCTCAGGCATAGGCCTTCCTTTGCTTGTGGCCGCTGCCATATACGGCTTCGCGGAACAGGTCCAGGCCGATACGGGCCACGGTGTCGATAAAGCGCTCGTCGGCATGACGCTGCCCGAGGTAAGTTTCGATCAGGGTTTCCACCACATCCGGCACGTCACGCGCGGCGAAAGAGGGGCCGATTACTTCGCCGATTGCGGCTTGGTTGCCTTGCTGTCCGCCCAGCGTAATCTGGTACCACTCCTCGCCGTGCTTGTCCACGCCGAGGATGCCGATCGCCGCCAGATGGTGGTGACCGCAGGAGTTCATGCAGCCGGAGATGTTGAGTTGCAGCTCGCCGATGTCGTGCAGGTAATCCAGGTCGGCGAAGCGCTCATGGATCGCCGCCGCGATGGGGATCGATTTGGCGTTGGCCAGGTCGCAGAAATCGCCTCCGGGGCACGCGATCATGTCGGCCAGCAGGCCCGCCGTGGGGCTCGCCAGGCCCGCCGACCTGGCTGCTTGCCAGACCGCGTAGAGATCGCGCTGGGCAACATCGGCGAGGATCAGATTCTGCTCGTGGGCGACGCGCAACTCGCCGAAACTGTAGCGCTCGGCGAGTCCTGCGGCGGCTTCCATCTGTTCGCAGGTGGCATCGCCAGGCGCGATGCCGGGCGTTTTCAGCGACAGCGTCACTGCGGCATAGCCGGGGATCCTGTGCGCATGGACATTGCGTTCGACCCAGCGCGCGAAGGCTTTTTCCTCGCGCAAGCGGGCCAGGTGGCCGATGTCTTCGCTGGCGAGATTCTCGTAGGCCGGCGCGGCAAACTGGTTGGCGACGCGATCGACTTCGGCCTGGGTGAGGGTACCCGGACCATCCTTCAGGTGCGCCCATTCTTCGTTGACCTGGCGTGCGAACTCCTCGGCGCCGACGGCCTTGACCAGGATCTTGATGCGCGCCTTGTAGGGGTTGTCGCGGCGCCCGTAGCGGTTGTAGACGCGCACCAATGCCTCGCTGTACGTCAGCATGTGCTGCCAGGGCAGGAAGGGATTGACGATCTTGCCGATCAGCGGCGTGCGGCCCAGCCCGCCGCCGGCGAAGACGACGAAGCCCAGTTCGCCGGCAGCGTTTCTTGTCAGTTCCAGGCCGATGTCGTGCGCCTTGATCGCGGCGCGATCCTCGGCGGCACCGTTGATGGCAACCTTGAACTTGCGCGGCAGCCAGGCGAACTCGGGATGGAAGCTCGACCATTGGCGCAGCAGTTCCGCCCAGGGGCGGGGGTCGCTGATCTCGTCGGCGGCGATGCCGGCGAAGTGATCGGTGGTGATATTGCGGATGCAATTGCCCGAAGTCTGGATGGCGTGCATTTCCACGGACGCCAGATCGGCCAGGATGTCCGGCGCCTGCGGCAGTTGAACCCAGTTGAGCTGGAGGTTCTGGCGCGTCGTGAAGTGGCCGTAGCCCCGGTCGTAACGGCGCGCGATATCGGCCAGCTTGCGCAATTGCGTCGCAGAGAGCAGGCCGTAGGGAATGGCGATGCGCAGCATCGGGGCATGGCGCTGGATGTACAGGCCGTTCTGCAGGCGTAGCGGGCGGAACTCGTCGGCGCTGAGCTTGCCGGCGAGGAAGCGCTCGGTTTGGCCGCGAAACTGCCTGACGCGGGCCTGCACGATGGCGTGGTCGTAATCGTCGTACTTGTACATGGTGTTCTCTTGTCGGGCACGGTTCGGTCAACTGCGGCCCCGCTCTGAAGGCGAGTACCGAGCCGGGATGCATGTTAGCGACTTCATATAGTTCTGAAAAGTACTTATAAGCTATTTCATAAGATCGAATGGTTATATACTATGCAGCATGAAACTCCAGCAGTTGCGCTATCTGGTCGAGGTGGAACGGCGTGGTCTCTCGGTGTCGGATGCAGCCGCGGCGCTGTTTACCTCGCAGCCCGGGATTTCCAAGCAGATCCGCCTGTTCGAGGAGGAACTCGGCGTTACGGTCTTTGAGCGCAGTGGCAAGCGCCTGACCGGCATCACCGCGCCCGGTCGGGTGCTGCTCGACATGGCCGCTCGCGTCTTGCGCGAGACACAGAACATGAAGCGCGTCAGCGAAGATTTCTCGGCCGAAACAGCCGGCGCGCTGACCATTGCCACTACCCACACCCAGGCACGCTATACGCTACCGGCGGTGATACGCCGCTTTGTCGATCGCCATCCCGAGGTCAGGCTGCATGTTCGCCAGGGCAGTCCCGGGCAGGTCGCGGCGGCGCTGGTGGACGGCAGCGCGGACCTCGGCATCGCTACAGAGGCCCTGGACCAACACGGTGAGCTGGTCACGCTGCCCTGCTACCAATGGTCGCATCTGGTGGTGGCGCCTCTGGGCCACGCGCTGCTTACCGCAGGTCCGCTCAGTCTTGCGGTGCTGGCGGCCTGCCCGCTGATCACCTACGATCCGACCTTTACCGGTCGTTCGCACATCGACCGCGCGTTCGAGCGCCAGGGCCTGCGTCCGAACGTCATGCTGACTGCCATTGATTCCGACGTCATCAAGACCTACGTCGAGCTCGGCCTCGGCGTCGGCATCATCGCCGAGATGGCCTTCGATCCTTTGAGCGATACGGCTCTGGCCTCGGTCCCGGCATCCCACCTGTTCGAGGCGAACACGACGCGCCTGGCCTTTCGCCGCGATGCCTGGCTGCGTGCCTACGAATACGACTTCATGGAGTTGCTGGCGCCTCACCTGACGCGGCGCATGGTCGAGGCGACACTGAAGGGCGCCGGGGCCGATCCGGGCTTGTGATTCGCCGCGTGGCCAGGGGATTTCGTTGGTGGCGAAGGCCGTGCTGGCCGACGCAGGAGCTAGAATGGAGCCAATCCCCGATTCCTGCAATTACTGAACAGCGAGGTTCGACCATGCCCTACACGCCTGATCTTGTCGATGAATTGAATACCCTGATTCGCTTCGATCTGGCGACCAGTCAGCAGGGCATCAAGGTGCACAAGACCGCCGATCCGGCGGTGATCGCGGCGGTCAGCCGTTTGCACGTCAAGGGATTGCTGACCCAGGTTGACGGCGGCTATTTGACGGGTCTCGGGCGGGACGCGGCGGAACATGCCCAGGCGGTCTTGACCATACTGACGTCGAGTGCCGGCGCACCGTCCGCCGCGCAGCCGGACTTCGCCTAGCCGTCGCCAGTCGGCTCCGGATCTTCGAGGCCGACTTTTCCTTCCAGCTCGCGCAGTTCCCTGAACAACTCGCGGTAGGCGCGCGGCGGCTTGTTCTGTAGCGTTTCCTTCAGTGCGTTGCGGCGCAATTGGCGCAGGCGCTGCACGTCGGCACCCGGGAAATCGCGGGCCACTTCGGCGAACACCGCCTCGTCTTCCATCAGGCGCGTGCGCAGCCTTTCCAGCCGGTGCTGGCGGATGTTGGCCGCTTCCGAGACGCCCTTGACCTCGTCCATCGCCGCCTGCAAGGGCGCGGCATCGACCTCGCGCATCAGCTTGCCGATGAACTGCATCTGCCGACGCCGGGCTTCGTGCCTGGTGAAGCGCTGGGCATCGAGCAGCGCATCGCGCAGCCGCTCCGGCATCTCGATCTTCGCCAGCCGTTCCTTCGGCAGCGCCACGAGCTCCGCGCCGAGGTCCTGCAGCGCCGTCATTTCGCGTTTGAGTTGCGACTTGCTGGGGCCGGAATGCTCTTCCGAGTCGTTATTCATATCTTCCACGGTTATGATTATAACTTCGCCACCAGCGCCTCACTCCTGAAGGGTTTCCGCATGTCCCACCGTTTTGCTCATTCCCAGGACGCCCTGCGCGCATTGGCGCAGGCCGCCCTCGATCATGCGGCGAGCAGGGGCGCCACGGCCTGCGAGGTCGATGTCTCGGAAGGTTTCGGCCAGTCGGTCACGGTGCGCCGGCAGGCGGTGGAAACCATCGAGTACAACCGCGACAAGGGACTCGGCGTGTCGGTGTACATCGGCCAGCGGCGCGGCCATGCCAGCAGTTCAGACTTCTCGCCGGCGGCGCTGCGGGCCTCGGTCGATGCCGCGCTGTCCATCGCGCGCTTCACCGCCGAAGACGACTGCGCCGGCCTGCCCGACGCCAAACTGCTGGCGACCGGGAGCATGGATCTCGACTTGTTCCATCCCTGGGATATTTCGGTGGAAGCCGCGATCGAGATCGCGCGCCGCTGCGAGCAGGCGGCCTTCGATGTCAGCCCGATGGTCAGGAACTCCGAAGGCGCCAGCGTTTCTGCGCAGACTTCGCAGTTCGTTTCCGCCAACAGCCTGGGCTTCATGGGCGGCTTTGCCACGTCGCGGCACTACATCTCCTGCTCGGTGATCGCCGGCGAGGGCGAGGACATGCAGCGCGACGACTGGTATGCGACGCGTCGCGACGCCGCCGACTTTCCCGATGCCGGACGCATTGGCGACTATGCCGCGCGCCGCGCGCTGGCCCGTCTCGGCGCGCGCAAGCTGAAGACGCGCAAGTGTCCGGTGATCTTCGAGGCGCCGCTGGCGGCGGGCCTGGTCGGCAGTTTCGTGCATGCGATTTCCGGCGGCGCGCTGTACCGCAAGACCTCCTTCCTGCTCGACAGCCTTGGCCGGCAGTTGTTCCCCAGCTTCGTCCAGATCAGCGAGCGGCCGCATGTCCGCGGCGCATTCGCCTCCTCGCCCTTCGATGACGATGGCGTCGCCACGCACGATCGCGAGGTGGTGAGGAACGGCGTGCTGCAAGGCTATTTCCTGTCCACCTACTCGGCGCGCAAGCTGGGCCTCCAGACCACCGGCAACGCCGGCGGTGCGCACAACCTGCTGGTGCAGCCGGGACCGCATGACCTCGCGGGACTGCTGCGCGAAATGGGCACTGGCCTGCTGGTCACCGAACTGCTCGGCCAGGGCGTGAACTACGTGACCGGCGACTATTCGCGCGGCGCGGCGGGTTACTGGGTGGAACGGGGCGAGATCGCCTATCCGGTGGAAGAGATCACCATCGCCGGCAATCTGCGCGACATGTTGCGCGGCATCGCCGCAATCGGCAATGACATCGAGGTGAGGGGGTCGAAGCAGGTCGGCTCGATCCTGATCGAGCGCATGACGATCGCCGGCAACTGACCCCGGCAGTCGAGGTGGCAACTCAGGTGGCCCGGAAATCTGCGGTGGCGGGCCGGCGCCGGCGATCTATGGCGAGCGGGCGCTGTCCAGGTCGGCCAAGTTCCGCTCATCCACGTAAACTCTCGTCGCTTCGCCATCGTCGCGGGGAAAGCAGGTGACGATGACATTGCTGCGCAGGGCGGCCTTGCCCAGCACCTCGACGGCGCAGCGTCCGTAGGCGCTTTCGATGGTGGCCAGCAGGTTGCGCGCGTAGGGACTGGCGAGCTTGCCGTCGAGTATCAGGTTGGCCAGCATCACGCCGCCCGGCTTCAGGGCGTGCCGCGTGTCGCGCCAGAATTCGCGCGTCACCAGGTGGCCGGGAATCGAGGTGCGGGCGCTGTAGACGTCGACCACCACGGCATCGAAACGCCGCGCGGTTTCGACCACGAAGCGGCGCGCGTCGGCGGCGACGAATTCGCCGCGGGCCGTCTCGCGCAGGAAATCGCGCTCGGCGATGGCGCGGATGGCCGGGTCGATGTCGACGTAGGTATAGCGGTTCAGGGGCTCATGGTGCGACAGCGTGAAGCCACCGGCGCCCAGCACCAGGATCTCGCGATCCCTGAATCCCAGCTCGTCTTGCAGGATGCGGCGCAGGTGCTCGATGTATCTCGCATAGCGCGGCGGCGCGCTGCTGTCGATCAGCGACGCGACCTGGTTGTTGACGCGGAACACACGCGGCGACTGCATGCCCGGCCGAATCACATTCTCGACCTCGTAATCCGCATAGGCGGTATCGGCGCGTTGCCGGTCGCTGACGTTGGCGGCCACGCCGAGCGCGGCCACCGCCGCCAACAGGCTCGCCATCAGGGGCTGCGGGCGCTGCACCAGCGCTGCGCCGGCGACCAGCATCAGGGCGCCGAGCAGTACCGCGGCCCATACGCCAAACAGTTGCATGACGACGAGCGACAGTGTGACGGAGCCGAGGAAGGACCCAAGGGTGGACCAGTACAGCGCCCTTCCTGCCGCTTCGCCGCTGCGCTGGGCGCGCATCAGGTTGGTCAGGATCGGCACCGTCTGCCCCAGCAGCCAGGCCAGCGGACACAGGATGGCGCCGATGAACGTCAGGTAGGCGAAGGCTGCCGGCGCCCCCGCGAAAATGGCGTTGACGCTGTTGCCCGCCAGACCGGCGCCCATCAGCGCCGCGGCGATCAGGAAATTGCGCGCGACGATGGCACGGTAGTCGTCTTCAACGCGGCTGCCCGAGTGATAGCCGATGGCCAGCGCGAGCAGGAACAGGCCGATGGTCGGCGCCGTGACGACGATGGAACTGCCGACATGCGGGATCAGTCGCCGCAGGGCGATGATTTCGGCGCCCAGCGAGCAATAGCCTTCGATGAAAACGATGGTGAATAGCAGGCGCGGCGACATCGCTGATGGACAGATGGTTGGGATCGCGACTTTACTCCAAGACCCAACGCTGGCGGGACGGCGGGGGTGGCGATGTTCGGCATGCCCGCAATGAATTTACAGGCCACCCCTGGCAACGTACCATGGGTTCATTCCATGTTCATCGAGTTGTCGATCATGTTGTTTCAAGGCACCTCCTGCCGCGGCGGGAAAACCCTGTGAGCGTTCCTGCGCAGATCTGCTGGACCGAGGACGGCGCGGCGCGCTCGGCCCGTTGGCACTCCGAGAGCGGCGCTGCGCCGCCGCAGCGTGTGGTGATTGCCGATGATCGCATCACTGCCGATGCCGCCTTTCGCCTCGCCAGCGAGGGTACAGCCCTGCTCTGGCGCGGCGATTTCCAGAACGCGCGCCAGTTGCTGCAGGCCATGGCGCGGCGCATCAAGCGCAAGCCGCGCAATGCGGCGCCGGCAACGGCAGTCGGCGCCGAGGCTTTCCATCTGTATCGACTGGCGCAGGCGCAGCGCGCACGCACGCTGGGCATGCTGCTGCTGCCGTTCGACGAGGATTACCGGGTGCCCCTGCGCCGCGCACCCGACGTGCAGCAGGCCTGCCGCGAAGCCTATGGTCCGGCGGCTGCCGGGCAGGGTCCCTTCGTCGCCTCGCTGCGCGAACTGCTGGGCGTAATCGGAGCGCACGAGTGGCGCAAGCAGGGCGTCGCGATCCCGGCGCTCCGCGCCCGCATCCATCCGCACTACGGCGTCTTTGCGCCGATTCGCGGCGAGTACGTCGAACTGGTCGCTGCGGCGCCCCTGCCGCCGGCCTGCGCGCTGGCCTTCGACATCGGCACCGGTACCGGCGTGCTGGCGGCCGTTTTGGCGCAGCGGGGCATTGCCCGCATCGTCGCCACCGATCAGGACCCGCGAGCGCTGGCCTGCGCCGCGGAGAACATGACGCGACTCGGGCTGGCCGCGCGGGTGGCGGTGGTGGCCGCCGACTTGTTTCCGCAAGGGCGCGCTGCGCTGGTCGTATGCAATCCGCCGTGGCTTCCGGGCCGTGCCGGTACTTCGCTGGAGCAAGCCGTTTATGACCCCGACAGCCGCATGCTTTTGGGATTCATCCAGGGGCTCGCTGAGCACCTTGAGCCAGGCGGTGAAGGCTGGCTGGTGCTCTCCGATCTTGCCGAACATCTGGGCTTGCGCTCGCGCGCCGAACTGCTGGCGGCATTTGACAAGGCCGGCCTGAAAGTTGTGGGACGCGTGGCCGCAAAGCCCGGCCATCCGCGTGCGGCGGACACAGCCGACCCGCTGCATGCCGCGCGTGCCGCGGAACTGACGTCGCTGTGGCGCCTGGCGGCGCGCTGACCGCAGGATGGCTGGCAAGGAGCTATGACGGGCCTGCGACCGGGCGGCCCCAAAAAACAAACCCCGCGGCAGCGGGGCTTGTCCTCGGAGCCCAGCCATCGCTGGCCGGATTCCTGCTGTCTTGCTACTTGGCGAAACGACCGGTCTGCATGAAGTCGTCGAAGCCGGCTTCGGCGAAACGGAACCACAGGTGCTGTTCTTCGCGGAATGCCGCATAGTCGGTGTAGACCTTCTTCCAGGCCGGATTCTTGGCCGACAGGTCAGAGTACAGCGCCATCGCGGCATCATAGGCGGCCTTCAGGATGCTCTTGTCGAAGGCATGGACCTGGGTGCCGGCGGCGACCAGGCGCTTCAGGGCCGCCGGGTTCTTGGCGTCGTACTTGGCCTGCATGTCGACGTGGGCGTGCGATGCTGCCGCGGCAAGGATTGCCTTGTAATCGGCGGGCAGCGCATCGTAGGCTTTCTGGTTGACGTAGAGCGTGAGCTGCGGGCCGCCTTCCCACCAGCCGGGGTAGTAGTAATGCTTGGCGACCTTGTAGAAGCCCAGCTTTTCGTCGTCATAGGGCCCGATCCACTCGGTGGCGTCGATGGTGCCCTTTTCCAGCGCCTGATAGATTTCGCCGCCGGGGATGTTCTGCGGCACGCCGCCGATGGCCGACAGCACCTTGCCGCCGAAGCCGCCGATACGCATCTTCAAGCCCTTCAGGTCGGCCACGGTCTTGATTTCCTTGCGGTAGAAGCCGCCCATCTGGGCGCCGGTGTTGCCCATCGGGAAGTTCACGATGTTGTAGTTCTTGTAGAACTCGCGCATCAGCTTCAAGCCGTTGCCCTCGTACATCCAGGCGGTCATCTGGCGGCTGTTGAGTCCGAAGGGAATCGCGCAGTCGATGGCGAAGGTGTCATCCTTGCCGAAGAAGTAGTAGGGGGCGGTGTGGGCGCACTCGACTGTGCCCTGCTGCACGCCATCGACCACACCGAACGGGGGCATCAGTTCGCCGCCGGCATGGATCGAAATGACGAACTTGCCGTTGGTCGCGTCGCTCACCGTCTTGGCGAAGACATCGGCGGCTCCGAAGATGGTATCGAGCGCCTTGGGGAAGCTCGATGCCAGGCGCCAGCGGATCGCCGGGGCGGTCTGGGCATGCACGGCCGGCGCGGCGCCGGCGGCCAGGATGCCGGCCAATCCAGTACCGGCGGCGTTTTGTATGAACTTGCGACGTTCCATCTATGACTCTCCTCTATGTGGGTAAATCAAAAGCGACGAGGCCGGATTGGTCTGCCGCCCGCTACTGCAAATGTCGCTACTTGCCCTTGTCGATGGATTGCAGCAAGGCCTTCATCGGATCCTCCGCCGCCTCCTTCTGACTCTTGCCGTCGGGCTTTTCGGCTCCGTCAACTGCTGCCGGGCCCTTTTCCGCTGCTGGTGCCTGAACCTCTCGCGGCGGCGGCGCTTCAAGCTGGATGCTTGGCGAACCACTCGCGTCCGCCGCCGCCTTGCTGCCGGAAACCATCTGCGGGAAGGCTATCACAAGGCCGATCATGATGATCTGGATGATGACGAAGGGTACCGCGCCCCAGTAGATCTGCATGGTGGTGATCGGCGCCGTCATCTTCTTCGTCAGGCGGTCCACATACTCTTCGTGCGGAGCGACGCTGCGCAGATAGAACAGGGCGAAGCCGAAGGGCGGATGCATGAAGGAGGTCTGCATGTTGACCGCCAAAACCACGCCGAACCAGACCAGGTCGATGCCCATCTTCTCGGCCACCGGCCCGATCAGCGGCACCACGATGAACGCCAGTTCGAAGAAGTCGAGGAAGAAGGCGAGGAAGAAGACCAGCAGGTTCACCACGATCAGGAAGCCGATCTGGCCGCCGGGAAGTCCCGTCAGCAGGTGCTCGACCCACACCGAGCCGTCCACGGCCTGGAAGGTCAGGCTGAATACCGTCGCGCCGAGCAGGATAAAAACCACGAAGCACGACAGTTTCATGGTCGCTTCCATCGCCTGTTTCATCAGCTTGGCACTCAGGCGGCGGCGCGCAAAGGCCATGATCAGCGCCCCGGTGGCGCCCATGGCGCCGCCCTCGGTCGGCGTCGCGATGCCGAGGAAGATGGTGCCGAGCACGAGAAAGATCAACGCCAGCGGCGGGATCAGGACGAAGGTGACGCGCTCGGCCATGCGCGACAGCAGGCCGAGTTTGGTGACGCGGTTCAGCACCGCCAGCAGGAAGGCGATGCCAACGCCGACGCACATCGAGACGACGATGTTTTCATCCAACGGGGTCTCCGCCGGCCGGGTCTTGGCGAAGGCGACGGCCGCCCCGGCGGACACCGCAACCAGCGCCGCCACGGAGCGCAGGCCGGCGCCGCCGTCGTCCTCGCGGATGGTACGGGCTTCGAGCGGCAGGGCCGGAACATACGCCGGTTTCACCAGGCTGACCAGGAAGATCCAGCCGGCGTAGAGACCCGTGAGCACGAAACCCGGAACAAAAGCGCCGGCATACAGGTCGCCGACGCTGCGGCCAAGCTGGTCGGCGATGACGATCAGCACCAGCGAAGGCGGAATGATCTGCGCCAGCGTCCCCGACGCCGCGATCACGCCCGAGGCGATGCGGCGGTCGTAGCCGTAGCGCAGCATGATCGGCAGCGAGATCAAGCCCATCGAGATCACCGAGGCGGCCACCACGCCGGTGGTGGCGGCAAGCATGGCGCCGACGAAGATCACCGCGTAGGCCAGACCGCCGCGAATCGGTCCGAAGAGCTGGCCGATGGTGTCCAGCAGATCCTCGGCCATGCCGCTGCGTTCGAGAATCAGGCCCATGAAAGTGAAGAAGGGTATCGCCAGCAACGTGTCGTTCTTCATGATGCCGAACATGCGCAGCGGCAGCGCCTGCAGCAGGGACTGGGGCAACAGGCCCAACTCGACGCCCAGCCAACCGAAGAACAGGCCGCAGGCCGCCAGCGAGAAGGACACCGAATAGCCAAGCAGGAGAAACACGATGAGGCCGCCGAACATCACCGGCGCCATGTTGTGCTGCAGGAACTCGATCATTTCGCGCTCCCGCTCGTGGTCTTGTCGGGCGCCATGTCGAGGGCGTCTTCGACGCGCGCGACCACTTCGGGTGCCACCTGGTGCTTGAGGATTTCTTCGGCCAGTTCCTGCTCGGCAGTCTTGGTTTGCACCACCCTGGTCGGATCGTCGGCTATGCCCATGAGGAAGCCGATGCGCTTGATCAGTTCGGACAAACCCTGCAAGCCGAGCAGAATGAAGCCGGCCGGCACCAGGGCGTAGACCGGCCAGCGGATCAGGCCGCCGGCGTTTTCGGACATCTCGCCGCTGTGATAGGCCTGGATCACCAGCGGCCAGACCAGTTCGTTGACCTTGTACACGAAGGGCATCAGGAAACAGATGATGCCGAGGCATTCCACAATCATCTGCGTGCGCTTTGAGAACAGCCCGATGATGACGTCGATCTTGACGTGGCCCTGGCGCAACATCGTGTACGCGGAACCGAGCATCACCACGGCGGAGAACAGATACCACTGGATTTCGAGGAAGGCGTTGGAGCTCATGTCGAAGGCCTTGCGCACGACGGCGTTGACCGCCGAGATAATCACGGCGGCAAACACCAGCCAGATCAGGCTGCGGCCGACGCGTTCGTTGAGCCCGTCGATCAGACCGGATAACTTCAATAGGCCTTGCATGGGTATGCTCTCCTCAGGATTGGTCGATGTCGCAATTTTGCCGCGGCGCCAAGGCAAGGCGTCGGCCAATTCCGTTTAGTTTAAACATTAAACGAGCTTCTGCGCTGCTTTGATCGGCTGATGGCTCAACAAAAGCGGTCATCCGGGCGAACCTCCACGCGATTTCATGCGCTCATGCAGGCTGCGTGCAGCAGGGCGCAGTGCGGCCCGGGAATGGGTCCACGGCCCCTGCCACGAAGGCGTCAAGCCACGCAGCCGCGTCGCGGCCAGGCTGAACAGCCGGTACAGCGACGGCCGCGAATACAACCAGGCGAAGAGCGCATAGGAGATCGATTGCAGTGTCTTGCGGCCGCTGCCGGCGCCCGGCAGCAGCGGGGCGGCGGAATGCCCCTGGCTTTGCTGGCGCAACTGCAGCAGCAGGTCGGGGATGGGAATCTTCACCGGGCAGACTTCGCCGCAGGCGCCGCACAGGCTGGAGGCCGTCACCAGGTCGGCGCTGGCCTCCAGTCCGAGCAGGTGCGGCGAGACGATGGTGCCGATCGGGCCGGGATAGGTGGTGCCGTAGGCGTGGCCGCCGATGCGGGCGTACACCGGGCAGTGGTTCATGCAGGCGCCGCAGCGGATGCATTGCAGGGTGGCGCGCAGGCGGGCATCGGCATAGGCGCCGCTGCGGCCGTTGTCGAGCAGCACCAGATGCACTTCGCGCGGGCCGTCGAGCTCGCCGCCGCCTTCCCGGCGCGGACCGGAAATCCAGTTGAAGTAGGTGGTGGCGGCCTGGCCGGTGGCCGAGCGCGTCAGCAGGGTCAAGAGCGGCGGCACCTGTTCCAGCTTGTCGACGACCTTTTCGATGCCGGTGATGGCGATATGCACATCGGGTACCGTGGTGCACATCCGGCCGTTGCCTTCGTTTTCGACCAGGCACAGCGTGCCGGTCTCGGCCACCGCGATATTCACGCCGGAGAGCCCGATTTTGGTATCGCGGAATTTTTCGCGCAGCACGCGGCGGCCGATCTGGATCAGTTCGTCGACGGAATCGGTGTAATCGACGCCGGGCACCTTGTCGGCGAACAGGCGGGCGATCTCCTCCTTGGTTTTGTGGATCGCCGGCATGATGATGTGCGAAGGTTTTTCGCCGGCAAGCTGGACGATGTATTCGCCCATGTCGGATTCCAGCGCAGCAATGCCGGCGGCTTCGAGGGCGTGGTTCAGCTCGATTTCCTCGCTGACCATCGACTTGCCCTTGACCACCAGGTTGCCGCCGGCGCGGGCCGCGATGTCGATGATCAGGCGGCAGGCCTCGTCCGGCGTCTCCGCCCAATGCACCTGGATGCCGTTGCGTACCAGGTTGGTTTCAAGCAGTTCCAGCAGATCCGGCAGGCGCGACAGGCTGTGCTGCCGGATCTGCTCGCCCTGCGTGCGCAGGGCTTCGAAGGCGTCGGCATCCGGGAACTGCACGGCGCGCTTGGCCATCAGGAAGTCCATCGCGCCACGGAAGCTGGCGCGCAGGGCCGGGTTCGCCACGACGCGGCGGACGTTGGCGTGGAAGTGGATCGGTGCGGGGGCGTTCACAGGTCCTCCGTCAGCAGCACGATCAGTTCGCGCGGCCCGTGGGCGCCATAGGCCATGGTTTGCTGGATGTCGGCGGTCTTCGACGGGCCGCTGATGAAGATCAGGTTCGATGGCATCGCCTCGCGCCAGCGCGCGGCGGCGAGCGCTGCCTGCAGGCTCGGGTACAGGCGGCGGGCGTCGAGCAGGCAGATGTGGATCGGCGGCACCAGGGACAGCGTGCGCGGCATGCGGTGCGGATCGGCGTGGATCAGCGTCCCGGTATCGGCAATCGCGCCATCGGCGACGGTCAGGCCGGCATCGGTGGCGTCGAACAGTTCGCGCTTGAGCGCCTCGATTGGCCGGTCGAAGCGCGACAGCTTCGGGCCGCCAGGCCAGGTGCGCAAGTCGGCCAGGTCGGCGGGCGGCAACATCAGCGTGGCGATGCGCTTGGCGGCGCAAACCTCGGCCAGCACCGCTTGCCATCCGCGCTGGCGGGCGTCGATGACTTCGGCATGGAAGGCCTCGATGGCGCGCTGGAACTGATCCAGCAGAATGGACGGTGTCGCGGTTGCTTGCTCCGCCGGCAGTGGCGGGGCGGCGATGGTCTGCAGAGGCGCGGCGCGCAGGCGGGCAAGGATGCGCTGGCGCGCGGCGAGCGAGGCGTTCATGCCGGGGCCTTCGCCTGGCGCCACAGGAAACTGGCGATATGCTGGCCGCGCAGCGCGGAGCCGCGCTTTTCCAGCGTGCCATTGAGGTTGAGCAGGCAGCCGCCGTCGGCCGAGATCAGCGCGCCGGCGCCGGTGGCCTCCAGCGCATCGGCCTTGTCGGAGGCGATCGCCGCCGAGAGTTCCGGGTGCTTCACCGAGAAGGCGCCGCCGAAGCCGCAGCATTCGGCTTCGTGATCCTGCATCGCCACATCGATGTTCGGCAGTTGCGCGAGCAGGGCGCGCGCGCTGAGATGGGTGCCCATTTCACGGCGCGCGGAACAGGAGGTATGCAGCACCACGCGCTCGGCGGCGCCGGACTGCGGCCACGTTGCCTTGGTCACATGCAGCAGGAACTCGGTCAGTTCGAAGACCCGTTCGGCGATCGACGCTGCCAGCGCACCGAGTGCCGGGTCGTCGGCGAACAGCCGCGGCCAGTGGTGACGCATCATGCCTCCGCAGGAACCGGACGGCACCACGATCGGCCAGTTTTCTGCAAACAGCGGCAACTGGCGCGCGGCGACCTGGCGCGCCTGATCGGGAAAGCCGGAGGTGTAAGCGGGTTGGCCGCAACAGGTCTGATCCTGCGGGTAATGCACGCGAATTCCCTCGCGTTCGAGCAAGGCCACCGCCGAGACGCCGGCCTCCGGGTCGAACAGGTCGAGCACGCAGGTGCCGAACAGATAGACGTCCCGTGGCTTGGCCGGGTAATGGCGGGCTGCGTTGAGCGCGGCGGACACTGCGAATCTCCTCGACGAGTGTTCAGGCTACTGCTATTGGTTCAGTGGTCAGACCAATTTTTTTAGGAAATATATTTAGTTTTTTGTGGCGTGTCAAGAAAATTCTTGCGCCTGCGAAAATTGGACTGCTATCATGCAAACTGGTCAGACCAGCACAGGACGACTCGGCGATAGCTCCATGGAACATCGGCTCAACGCCCCAAAACTCTCGGATTCGATTGCCGCCGAGCTGGAGCAGCGCATCCTGGAAGGCTCCTGGAAGACCGGCGACCGCCTGCCGGCGGAGCGCGAACTGTCGGCGCAACTGGGCGTGTCGCGGGCCTCCTTGCGCGAGGGGATTCAGAAACTGGTGTCGCGCGGGATGCTCAGCAGCCAGCATGGCGGCGGTACCTGGGTCACCAACCGGCTCGACGCGGGATTTCAGGAGCCCTGGGAAGCCTTGCTGGACAAGCATGCCTCGGTGCGCGAGGACCTGCTGGAGTTTCGCGAGATGATCGAAGCCAAGGCCGCCGCCTGCGCCGCCGAGCGTGCCACGCCGGAGGACAAGGCGCGCCTGAAAAAGTGTTTCGACGCGCTCGACCAGGCCTATCGGGGCGGCACGCTGGAGGTCCTGGTGGCGACGGATCTGGCGTTTCATCAGGCGGTGGCCGAAGCTGCGCACAACGCGATCATCGGCCACCTGACCGCCAGCCTGCTGCGCCTGCTGCACAACAGCCTGGAATTGAATCTGGCTGAGCTGACTCAGTTGCCGCAAGCGCGCGAACTCCTGCGCCGGCAGCATCAAGCCATTTTTGAATCCATCATGCAGGGCGATCAAGCCGCCGCGACCCGCACCGCCGCGAAGCATGTCAATTACGTCCGTGACACCCTGGCCGAGACCCTGAAGCGCGAAACCCGTCGGGGCAGCGCCCAGCGGCGCCTCGAAATCGGCAAGTAGTTTGCTTCTGCCGGCTAGGGCGCGGACTTTCGTCCTGCCCCGAGCCGCTGCTGCGCCTCGTCGCGCGTCTCGAAGATGTTGGGGTCGGCGACGCGCTTGCCGAAGGCTTCGCCCAGCCTGGCGCGCAGGAAGGTGCTCGCCGTGTAGCGCGTCACCTGGCTGTAGTGGCGGTCCATGAGATCCTTGACCCTGCGGGTGTACTCGTCGATCAGCTCCGGCGCAATGCTGAACCGATCGTAATTGACGATCGCGGCGACCTTGCGGCCGACGGGCGCCAGCCGCGATTCGACGGCGTGCAGGATGCGGTCGATGTCTTCCAGGGTGCGCACCGAGAGCCCCTCGAAATTGACGAAAAAGAGGTTTTGTTCCGCGTCGTAGCTGAGGCGTTCCTCGATCGGCATTTCGAGCAGGCGCGGGCGCAGGCCCATCGGCTCGGCGGCGAAGATGCGCGCATCCATCAGGGCCGGATCGTGTCGCAGGATCGGGGCGAATTCCATGCGATCGAGGATGTCACGCTGGAGATCGACGCCGCGGGCGACCTCGATAAGTTCCAGACCCTCTGTGCAAAGGCGGAACACGCAGCGCTCGGTGATGTACAGCACGGTCTTGCCGCTCCTGGCCGCCACCGGGCCGCTGAAGGTGCGATGCTCGACTTGCTGCACGAATTTCTTCGCCTTGCCGTCGGAGACAATTCGCAGGCCGCCGGCTTCCAGCGCAATCTCCAGGTTGCCGGCGGTGAAGGTGCCGACGAAGACCACTTTCTTCGCGTTCTGGCTGATGTTGATGAAGCCGCCGGCGCCGGCGAGCTTGGGGCCGAATCGTGAAACATTGAGGTTGCCTTCGCGGTCGGCCTGGGCCAGGCCGAGAAAGGCGATGTCGAGGCCGCCGCCGTCATAGAAGTCGAACTGGGCGGGCTGGTCGATGATGGCCTGGCTGTTGGTCGCGGCGCCGAAGTTGAGGCCGCCCGCCGGCACGCCGCCGACCACGCCGGGTTCGGCGGTCAGCGTGATGAGGTCGATGATCTTTTCCTCGGCAGCGACCGAGGCGATGCCTTCCGGCATGCCGATGCCGAGATTCACCACGTCGTTGGCCGAGAGTTCCATCGCGGCGCGCCGGGCGATGATCTTGCGCTCGTCCATGGCAATGGGCGGAATGGCCGACATCGGCACCCGGATTTCGCCCGAGAAGGCTGCGCTGTAGGGCTCGATGAAGGTCTGCATGTGGTACTCGGGCTTTTCCGCGACCACCACGCAATCGACCAGAACGCCGGGAATCCTGACCTGCCGCGAATTCAGCGTGTTGCGCTCGGCGATCCGCTCGACCTGGGCGATGACAATGCCACCCGAGTTATGGGCGGCCATGGCAATGACGTGGGCTTCGAGGGTCAGCGCCTCCCTTTCCATGCTGATGTTGCCGTCGGGATCGGCGGTGGTGCCGCGGATGATGCCGACATCGATCGGGAAGGCCTTGTAGAACAGGTATTCCTCGCCGTCGATTTCCATCACCCGCACGATGTCGACGCCGCAACCGATGGTCTTCTCGTTGAGTTTGCCGCCACCGTGGCGCGGATCGACAAAGGTGCCCAGCCCCACCCGGGTCAGCGTGCCCGGCTTGCCGGCGGCGATGTCGCGGAACATGTGGCAAATCACGCCCTGCGGCAGGTTCCAGGCTTCGATGCGGTTGGCGACCGCCAGTTGCTGCAATTTTGGCACCAGGCCCCAGTGGCCGCCGATGACACGTCTGACCAGTCCTTCGTGGCCGAGGTGGTTGAGGCCGCGGTCCCGGCCGTCGCCCTGACCGGCGGCGTACATCAGGGTCAGGTTGCGCGGCCGGCCCAGTCCCTGCAAGTCCGCCTCCTCGCCCTCGAGGAACAGCGCCTCGAGGGCCACCGCGATGTTTTCCGCGAAGCCGATGCCGACGAAGCCGCTGGTAGCGATCGTGTCGCCGTCGCCGATCAGTTGCACCGCCTGGCGGGCGCTCATCACCTTGCCGGTGTCGCCGCCGCGCAATGACGCAATCAGGGGATGCTGAGCCATGGTCGTCTCCTCCAGATCAAGATACCTTCAGGTTTGATTATGGCTCCGCCGACAGGGCTCGCAGCATCCGGAAGAAAAGATTCCGTCGGACTACCGGGCGTTCAAGATCAGGGGCGGTTCGGCAGGCAGCTTCCAGAGCATGCCGGTAGAATGGAGTCCATGCCACGCACACTTGCCACCCGCTTCTGTCTGATCCGTCACGGCGAAACGGACTGGAACAGCGAAAGGCGCGTGCAGGGACAGATCGATATCGGTCTCAATGCGGCCGGCGAGGCCCAGGCCAGGGCGCTGGCTGCGGGCCTGGCGCGATACTCATTTGCCGCGGCTTACAGCAGCGACCTGTTGCGCGCCTCGGACACGGCGCAGATTGCCACGGCGGGGCTCGGCCTTGCCGTGTCGCCGGCGCCGGCCCTGCGCGAACGCCATTTCGGCGTGCTGCAGGGGCTCACGATGGACGAGGCGGTCCTGCGCTATCCCGCTATCCATCGCCAGCATCAGGCGCGCAGCCTGGACAGCGACTATCGCGGCGGCGAAACCTTGGCAGGCTTCGCCCGGCGGGTGATGGCTGGCCTCAGCGAAATGGCCGCGCGCCACGCCGGCCAGACGGTGCTGGCCTTCACCCACGGCGGCGTGCTCGACATCGTGTACCGCGCTGCCACCGGGAGGGCACTCGAAGCGCCGCGCGATTTTCTGTTGCCGAATGCGGCGGTCAACTGGCTGGAGCACGACGACGGCCTTTGGCGGCTGATTTCATGGGGCGACTGCGGGCATCTGGAAAGCGCGCTCGACGGAGCGCTTGAATAGGGGGCCAGGGGAGGGCGAGGGGGAGGGCGACGCGGTCGGGATGCTAAAATCTCCAGTTCCAGCCATCGATGGATTTCCTCCATGTCTCAGTCAAGGAATGGCGCTGTGCGTCAACCTTCACCAAGACGTTTACCTGAAAGCAAAAAATGTTTTCCAAGCAGAACACACTCGCCAAGAGCGACCCCGAGCTCTGGACCGCGATCCAGGACGAAAACCGCCGTCAGGAGGATCACATCGAGCTGATCGCCTCCGAGAACTACGTTTCCTGGCCGGTGATGGAAGCCCAGGGCTCGCAGCTCACCAACAAGTACGCCGAAGGCTATCCCGGCAAGCGTTACTACGGCGGTTGCGAATTTGTCGATGTGGCCGAGCAACTGGCCATCGACCGCGCGAAGAAGCTGTTCGGCGCCGACGCCGCAAACGTCCAGCCCAACTCCGGATCGCAGGCCAACCAGGCCGTGTTCATGGCCTTTCTTCAGCCCGGCGACACCATCCTCGGCATGAGCCTCGCGATGGGCGGGCACCTGACGCATGGTTCGCCGGTGAACATGTCCGGCAAGTGGTTCAAGGTGGTGCCCTACGGCCTCGACCAGAATGAGGAAATCGACTACGACGAGATGGAGCGGCTGGCCCGCGAGCACAAGCCCAAGCTGATCATCGCCGGCGCCTCGGCGTATTCGTTGCAGATCGACTTCAAACGCTTCGCCAAGGTGGCGAACGCGGTCGGTGCGATCTTCATGGTGGACATGGCCCACTACGCCGGACTCGTCGCCGCGGGGTTCTACCCGAACCCGGTGCCCCATGCCGATGTCGTGACCTCGACCACCCACAAGACTCTGCGCGGACCGCGCGGCGGTCTGATCCTGATGAAGGCGCAGCACGAAAAGGCCATCAACTCGGCGATCTTCCCCGGCCTCCAGGGCGGCCCGCTGATGCACGTCATCGCGGCCAAGGCAGCGGCTTTCAAGGAAGCCATGACGACAGAGTTCCGCGACTACCAGGAACAGGTGATCGACAACGCCCAGGTCATGGCCCGGGTGCTGCAGAGCCGCGGCCTGCGCATCGTCTCCGGACGCACCGAGTCGCATGTGTTCCTGGTCGACCTGCAGGCCAAGAACATCACCGGCAAGGACGCCGAAGCCGCCCTGGGCCGGGCCCACATCACGGTCAACAAGAACTCGATCCCGAATGATCCGCAGAAGCCCTTCGTCACCTCCGGCATCCGCCTCGGCACGCCGGCCATGACCACGCGCGGTTTCACCGAGATCGAAGCCGAACAGGTCGCCGAGTTGATCGCCGACGTGCTCGACGCGCCGCATGACGAAGCGGTTCTGGCACGGGTGCGCGGCGAAGTGTCGGCGCTGTGCAGGAAGTTTCCGGTGTATGGCTGAGCGCCAATAGCGGAGCCGGTCATGAAATGTCCCTATTGTGCTGATCCGAACACGCAGGTGGTGGACACCCGGGAAAACGAGGACGGCGACACGGTGCGCCGCCGCCGCCGCTGCCTGTCCTGCGACAAGCGTTTCACCACCTATGAGCGCGTCGAACTGCAACTGCCGCAGGTGGTGAAGAAGAACGGCAGCCGCACCGAGTATGACCGCGACAAGCTCAAGGCGAGCATGATGCTGGCGATGAGAAAGCGGCCGGTTACCACCGAAAGCATAGAGATGGCGCTTGATCGCATCGAGGAAAAGCTGGTGCAACTGGCCCTGCGCGAGGTGGCGTCCGAGCGCATCGGCGAACTGGTGATGCGCGAACTGAAGCGCCTCGACAAGGTGGCCTACATCCGCTTCGCGTCGGTGTACCGCAATTTCGAGGACGTCGACGAGTTTTCCGAAGCCATCCGCGAGATCAAGAAGCCGCGAACACCCCGGGCGAAATCTTGATGGGTCCGGATCCATGAGCGGCGCATGAGTTTTTCCGCGGCCGATCACGCCTTCATGGCGCGCGCACTGCAACTGGCGCGGCGCGGCCTTTACAGCACATCACCCAATCCCCGCGTCGGCTGCGTGATCGTCAGCGATGGCCGCGTGATCGGCGAGGGTTGGCACGAAAGGGCCGGCCTGCCGCATGCGGAAGCCGCAGCGCTGAATGCAGTTGTCGGCGCTGGCGAGGCGGCGAAAGGCGAAAGGGGTGGAGTGGCGCGAGGCGCCACGGCCTACGTCACACTCGAGCCATGCAGCCATTTCGGGCGCACCCCGCCTTGCGCTGACGCCCTGATCGCTGCCGGCGTCGCGCGCGTTGTCGCGGCGATGCCGGATCCGAATCCCCTGGTCGCCGGGCAGGGGCTGGCGAAGCTGGCCGCGGCCGGCATCGAAGTCGCCGGCGGACTCCTGCAAGCCGATGCGCTGGAGCTCAACGTCGGCTTTGTTTCGCGCATGACCCGCGGCCGGCCCTGGCTGCGGCTGAAGGTGGCCGCGAGTCTCGACGGCAAGACCGCGCTCAACAACGGCGTCTCGCAATGGATCACCGGTCCCGCGGCGCGACGCGACGCCCACGCCTGGCGCGCGCGCTCCTGCGCGCTGCTGACCGGCGTCGGCACCGTGAAGGACGACAACCCGCGGCTCAGCGTGCGCGAGGTGCAGACCAGCCGCCAGCCGCTCAAGGTGGTGATCGACAGCCGGCTTGAAACGCCGCCCGATGCGGCCGTGCTGGAAGGCGGCAACCTGCTGATCGCCGCTGCACAGGACGACGCGGCGCGAGGCGAGGCGCTGCGAGCGCGCGGTGCCGAGATCGTGATCCTGCCCAACGCGCAGGGCAAAGTGGCACTCGACGAGCTGCTGCAGGAACTTGGCCGGCGCGGCATCAACGAGGTGCTGGCCGAAGCCGGCACGCGGCTCAACGGCTCGCTGCTGCGCGAAGGCTGCGTCGACGAGTTGCTGATCTACCAGGCGCCGATCCTGCTGGGCGATTCCGCGCGCGGCATGTTCGGCCTGGCGGAACTCACCGATTTGGCCGGCGCCCGTCGCCTCGACATCATCGAGCGCCGCGCCGTCGGCGCCGACTTTCGGATTCGAGCCCGTCTTGCGTGAGCCGAAAGAAGATGACGGTCATCGCGATTTCCCCGGTCGCGGGTTGCTGATCAACGTCCTGCGCGTGTTCCACATTGCCGGCCTGGCCGGGATTTCGGCGGTGGTGCTGGCAGGCGCGGGCGGCGCACCCGGCTGGGGTGCCGTGATGCTGGTCTCGGGCCTCGGCATCGTGGCGCTCGACGCCTGGGCAAATCCTTTCTACTTCCGCCAGGCCAAGGGCGTCGGCACGCTGTTGAAGATGGCGCTGGTGCTGCTGCTGGTGGCCTGGGAGGCGGGACGCCTGCCGCTGTTCTGGTTCGTGCTGGCGTTTTCGGTGGCTCTCAGCCACGCGCCGGGGAGGCTGCGGCATCGCAAGCTGCTCTGATTCTCAAGCATGGCCGCCTCGACGCCAAGGGGCGAAGGCACAACCCAATTGGGGTAAATTTCGCGGCCGCCCTGGCTCGTCGCCGCGAAACGGAGCACCGATGACTTACCTCCAGCGCTTGCTTCTGATCTTCGCCGTCTGCTGCTGCGGCCTGGCCTGCGCCGCCGACGGCAAGCGGGTCGCCCTGGTGATCGGCAACGGCGGCTACCGAAATCCGGAGATACTGCCGAAACTCAGCAACCCCACGCACGACGCCGAGGATATCGCCAAAGCCTTGCGTGGTTTCGGTTTTGAAGTCATCGAGAGGAAAGACCAGACCCTCGAAGGCATGAACAATGCGATAGCCGAATTCAGCCGCAAGATCGGCAACAGCGACGCCGCGCTGTTCTATTTCGCGGGCCATGGCCTGCAGGTGAAGAGTCAGAACTACCTGATACCGGTCGATGCCAACATCGAGACCGAGGCGCGGGTGCCCTACGTCAGCGTCAACGTGAACCAGATCCTCGACGAAATGGACAACGCCAAGAGCCGCGTCAATATCGTCATGCTCGACGCCTGCCGCAACAACCCGATCAGCGGCAAGTTCCGCTCGGGGGCGACGCGCGGGCTGGCGGCCCCGAGCAGCCAGCCCAAGGGCACGGTGATCGTCTATGCCACCGACCCCGGCAACGTGGCGGCTGATGGCGAAGGTCGCAATGGCTTGTTCACCTCGGGATTGCTCACTGCGTTCAAGGGCAGCGACCTGAGCCTTGCCGGCGTATTGACGCGTGCCAGCGAAGAAGTCGAGCGCGGCAGCGAGCAGAAGCAGACCCCCTACATCAACGGACCGGCGACCCTGCAAAAGAATTTTCAGTTTGGTCAGGGCACGCAGGTGGCGCAACTGGGCGGTGGCCTCAGCGGCCTCAGCGGCGCACGCACCGCCGCACAGATCGAGGATGAACTGTGGGACGCCATCAAGGACGGCGAGAAGGTCAGCGTGTTCGAGGAGTACCTGAAGCAGTACCCGAAAGGGCGCTACCTCGCGCAAGCCCGGGTCAAGATCGCCAGGCTCAAGGCCGAGACACGGCAGCCCGCCGCGGCCGTCGTGCCGCCAGCGCCGACTGCTGCGAGCACCGGCACCGACCCGGAATCGGCGCTGTGGAGCGAGGTGCAGAAGGGCAACACGGCGGACGACTACGACGTGTATCTAAAGCAGTACCCCAAAGGCAAGTACGTCGCGCTGGCGAGACAGCGGCTGCAGAAACTGAAGGACGAAGCCCGGCAGCAGGCCGAAGCCGCGGAGCAAGCTTCATGGCAGGCGGCAGAAGCTGCGCAGACCGCCGAAGGCTATGCCGCCTATCTGGCCGGCTATCCCGCCGGCCGCTACGCCGCGCTGGCCCAGACGCGGGCCAACAAGCTGAAGGCAGACGTCGCCGCGCAGGAAGAAAGCCGGCTGTGGCAGGCCGCGGAAAAGGGAGGGCGTGCGGAAGTCAACGCCTACCTTGGGCACTACCCGAGCGGGCGATACGCCGCGGCCGCACAGTTGAAACTGGCGCAGATCACGGCGCGGGCCGCGGAAGATGAGCGCAAAGCCCGCGACGAGGCCACCCGCGTCCCGCAATGGGCGGAGTCGGACAATGGTTCGGGGCTCAACTGGAACGACGCGAAGGCCTACTGCGCGAGCAAGGGCAGCGGCTGGCGCTTGCCGACCGTGGCCGAGTTGCAGGCGAGCTACCAGGCGGGGCATTCAACATCGTGCGGCAAATACACCTGCAAGGTCTCCTCGAACTCCCGGCTGACCGACGCATCTTTCTGGAGCAACGAGCCCGACGGTTTGTACGGGGCCTGGGGCGTCTTCCTCCACAGTGGCGATAAGAGCGACCTTCTTGTAGGGGCCCGCTTACGGGCTCTCTGTGTGCGGCGTCCCTGAGCATGGTGCTGAATGGATTCTGAATGGATTCTGAATGGATTTAAGGGGCCATGGATTTAAGGGGCCAGGCTCAATTTGATTTCAATTTGATTTAAGATTTAAGGGGCCAGGCTCAATTTGGTTTCTGACCTTGGTGATTTGCGCGCAGCACCCTTGGGGATTGGGTGAACGGGCCGGGAGTTATACTTCGTCGCAGGCGCATCGGCGCCGAAAGGAGCGATCATGGATTATCGGACCCTCATCACCATCGAACCGGGCAAGCGCGGGGGCAGGCCGTGCATTCGTCAGATGCGCATCACCGTCTATGATGTTCTCGGCTACCTTGCTTCCGGGATGACGCAGACCGAAATCCTTGCGGATTTTCCGTACCTGACCGCGGAAGATATCCAGGCCTGCCTGGCGTTCGCCGCCGACCGGGAGCGAGGCTTCCTCGCGGTCGCGGCTTGAAGCTGCTCTTTGACGAAAATCTTTCCCCGCGACTGGCGGAATCCCTTGTCGACCTGTTCCCGGGGTCTGCGCATGTGCATGGACTTGGCCTCGGTACGACCGATGACATCGAGGTCTGGCAGTTTGCCAGGAGTCAAGGCTGGACCTTGGTCACCAAGGATTCTGATTACTACGACATCAGCCTCGTGCGCGGCTCACCGCCAAAACTCGTCTGGATCAGACGCGGTAACTGTTCGACCGACGATATCGAGGCATTGTTGCGACAGCGTGCTGAAGTGGTCGCCTCCCTGGAAACCGACGAAAGCGCCTTGGTCCTCGTGCTGTTGTAGTCCCCTGCACCCATTCCACTGTCCGTGCACGACGCGCAGGTGCCTGCCCGGGCGGAGACGGTCACGGATTCAGCGCCAGTGCTGTCACGCCTGTCGCCGCAACTGGCGAAAAGAATATGAACCGCGGGCTTCGGATGGCCGATTTCCGACGCGTCCGTGCGTCGAAAGGCCTTAGTCTTTCCCGCAAACCAGACAGCCCGGATCGCGTGGTACGCGAATCTCGCGCCATTCCATGCCCAGCCCGTCGAGCAGCAACAGGCGTCCGGCGAGGCTGGCGCCGCAGCCGATCAGCAGCTTCAGCGCTTCGGCCGCCTGCACGGCGCCGATGATGCCGGTGAGCGGCGCGAAAACGCCCATCACCGCGCAGCGCACTTCCTCGACATCCTGGCCTTCGGGAAACAGGCAGTGGTAGCAAGGCGCGTCGGGCTGGCGCGAATCGAACACCGCCACCTGCCCGTCGAAACGGATCGCCGCACCGGAAACCAGGGGCTTGCCGAACCTGACGCAGGCGCGATTGACCGCATGGCGCGTGGCGAAGTTGTCGCAGCAGTCGAGCACGATGTCGGCTTGCGCGACTTCCTCGTCGAGGCGCCGGCCGGACAGGCGTTCGGCGAGCGCGACGACCTGGCATTCGGGATTGATCTGATGCAGCGTGCGCTTGCCGGATGCGCTCTTCGCCATGCCGACGGCATCGGTGCGATGCAGGATCTGGCGTTGCAGGTTGGTCAGGTCGACCGTATCGCCGTCCGCCAGCACCAGCCTGCCGATGCCGGCCGAGGCGAGGTATAGCGCGGCGGGGGAACCGAGGCCACCGGCGCCGATGACCAGCGCGCGCGAATTTACGATGCGCTCCTGCCCTTCGATGCCGATCTGCGGCAGCAGGATGTGGCGGCTGTAGCGCAGCAGTTGCTCGTCGGTCACCGGTCCTGCCTGAGTTCGGGCGGCGTGTCGTCGTGGTCGCCGTGGGGATGGTGTTCCCAGGCCTTCGAGTAGACCTCGTGCGATTTCTTGATCAGGCGTTCGGGGACGCGCATGTTGCGCATCTGCGTTTCCTCGCAAAAATACACCAGCGTCCGCATCAGTTTGCTGTACAGGCTGTTGTCCAGACGAAAGCCCTGCCTGACCAGCGCGGCTTCGAGCCCTTCAAGCGAGTAGGTGCTGATTTCGTACCAGATATACAGGCTGCAGGGCACCAGTCCGGTGTCGATGTCCATGCCTTCGAGCCCTGACAGCAGCTTGCGCGCTTGCGCTACCTGTTCGGGATAGCGGTGGTCAAAGCGCAGTTCGCGGTGCTTGCGCGTGCCGGGTTGCGGAACGAAGGCGGCAGGACGCTTGCGCACCTTGCCGTCGCGCAGCTCATCACGCAGCTCGCGCGCCTTTTCAGGATTCATTCTGCTCATCGCTCGCTTTCAGTCCTTGGAGCTCTCAGTGCTTGATGATCTGCCAGGCTCTCAGCAGATTCGTCGCCTGGGTAAGCTGGTAGTCGTTCTTCGAGGCGAATTCGAGCGGCACGCGCGGTGCTTCGTCGGCCTCGTCGGTCTTGCCCTTTTTTCCGTTCTTCGCCGGCGGCTTCGGTGCGGCAGCTTCCGTCGCCTTGTCCTTGTCATTGCCGAGGTGCCGTTCCAGGTCCGCTTCGCGAATCCGCTCGCGGGATTCGCCGCTTGCGGTTTCCTCGACGATGATGTCCGGGGTGATGCCCTTGGCCTGGATCGAGCGGCCGGAAGGCGTGTAGTAGCGTGCGGTGGTGAGCTTGATCGCGGCATTGTTGGACAGCGGCAGGACGGTCTGCACCGACCCCTTGCCGAAGGTCTGGGTGCCCATCACCACGGCGCGCTTGTGATCCTGCAGGGCGCCGGCGACGATTTCGGAGGCGGAGGCCGATCCGGCGTTGACCAGCACCACAAGTGGCGTGGTCTTGGCGAAGGCCGGAAGGTTTTTCATCAAGTCATCCTTGTAGCCGCGCTGGTAGTCCTCCGGGCTTGCCGTGTAGCGGCGCTTGGCATCTTCGGTGCGGCCGTCGGTCGAGGTGACCAGCGTCTTGGGCGGCAGGAAGGCCGCGGCAACGCCGACCGCGCCGTTGAGCAGACCGCCGGGATCGTTGCGCAGGTCAAGCACCAGGCCCTTGACGCCATCGCCCTTGGCGTCCTTGTCCGCCTTTGCCAATCGTTCAAGGTGCTTCACCACGTCCGAGACGGTTTCCTCCTGGAACTGGGTGACCCGCAGGTAACCGTAGCCGCCGTCGAGAAGTTTCGACTTGACGCTCTGTACCTTGATCTTCTCGCGTGTCAGGGTGACTTCAAAAGGCTTGGTTTCGCCCTTGCGCACGATGGTGAGGCGGATGTCGGTCTTGGGCTTGCCGCGCATCTTCTTGACCGCGTCGTTCAGCGTCAGGCCCTTGACCGACGTGTCGTCGAGCTTGATGATCAGGTCGCCCGGTTTCAGTCCGGCCCTGAACGCCGGGGTGTCCTCGATCGGGGACACGACCTTGACGAAGCCGTCTTCCATGCCGACTTCTATGCCCAGGCCGCCGAACTCGCCCTGGGTGCTGACCTGCAAGTCCTTGAAGGAGTCCGCATCCAGATACGCCGAGTGCGGATCGAGGTTGGCCAGCATGCCGCTGATCGCGTGGGTGATCAGCACCTTGTCTGTCACGGGTTCGACATAGCCCTGCTTGATGGCGTTGTAAACATCGGCGAAGCTCCGCAATTCCTCGATCGGCAGGGCCGACGTGGCCGCATCCTTGCCGGCGCTGGCCGAAAAATTCAGGCTGACCAGGATGCCGACCATCAGACCCGACACCACCAGACCCACTTGTTGCAGTTTGCTGCTCATAGGAACCTCGAACGGATAACGGCGGGGCTGGCCGGGATCAGCGCCTCTCAGCGAGTGCTGGCCCATTTCAGGGGGTCGAAGGGCTGGCCCCGATGCCTCAACTCAAAGTATAAACCCGAGTCCGGGTTGCCGCCGCTGTTTCCCACGGTGGCGACCGATTCGCCGCCCTTGACGCTGGCGCCGACCTCGGCCAGCAGGGACTCGTTGTTGCCATAGACGGAGAGGAAATCGTCGCCGTGATCGATGATCAGCAGGTTGCCGAAGCCACGCAGCCAGTCTGCGAAGACCACTGCGCCGCCGGCCACAGCCCTGACCTCCGCGCCTTCGGCGGCGCGAATGAAGATGCCCTTCCAGCTCGCGCCGCCTTCCGCGCGCGGGCTGCCGAAGCGGCCGGAGATGGTGCCCTTGACCGGCAGGCGGAGCGTCCCGCGCAAGGCGGCAAACGCGCCGCCGACATTGCCGGGATCATGGCTTTGGACCTTCGGCGCTTTTGCCGTCGCGGTGCCGCCAGGGCCGGCGCGGGGCGTCCCTTCGGAACCTGTCGGGCGGGTCTTCTTCGTCGCGCCGATGCGGGCCAGTCCTTCGATCAGTTTCGCCAGCCGCTGTTCGTCGCGTCTTAGCGTGCCTATTTCGCGACGTTGCGCCTGCAAGCGGTCGGCAATTGCCGCCAGCGTCGTCAGCCGCTGCTTCTTGCGGTCGAGCAGTTGGGCCCGGCTTTCCTGTTGCCGGCGTTCGATCTCGGCCAACTGCGTTTGCCGGTCGCGCGCGGCGTCCGCCAGGCGTTTCTTTTCGGTGGCGACAGCGCGCAGTTGCTGGATCAGGTCAGCCTTGGCACGCGAGAGCTGAGTCAGGAAATACCGGTCGCGCGCCGACTGGTTGGGGTCGCGGCCCGACAGCAGCAGTTTCAGCGCGTCCGAGTCGCCGCCGACGAACTGGCGATTCAGGAGGCGTGCCAACTGGTTTTGCTGGGCGCCGGCCTGGCGCTCCAGACGCTGGCGCTGGGCATCGAGATCGGCCAGTTGGGCCTTCAATTCGCCGCGTTCGGCGCCCAGTTCGCGCAGCAGCCGATTGGCGCCGGAGATCGCCGATTCGGTCTCGCGCAACTGGTCGGCGGCGCTGGCCTTGGATTCCTCGGCGGCCGCCATCTCGCGGCGCAAGGTTTCGATTCGGCCCTTCAACTCCTGCAGTTGGCCTTTCCTGGCATCGACGTTTGCCGCGAGCGCACTCGAAAGCGGAATTGCGGCCAGGATGCAGAGCCGAAGCAGAACCCTCTGGTACATGCTTAAACCGTTTCCGCAGAGCTAAACCAGTATTCTATAATATTCAAAATTGCCTCGATGAGTCAGAGAGGCCTGCATTACGACAAAGGGCCGCCACGGCATGGATCCAGCGATCAACGAACTCATTGGCAAACAGGAACAGATCGAAACCGCGGCGCGCGCGCTGAAGGCGATCTCGCATCCGCTGCGCCTGAAGATCCTGTGCGTGGTGGGCGACCAGGAAACCTGCGTGCAGGATATCGTAGAGGCGGTCGGCACGTCACAGAGCAATATCTCGCAACATCTCGCGATCTTGCGCGACAAGGGCGTTCTGCAAACCCGCAAGGAAGCCAACCGGGTTTTTTATCGTATCGCCGACCAGCGTACCCTTCAGCTCATCGCGTTGATGCGCGAGGTGTTCTGCGGCGTTTCGGCACACAAGGAATAAAACAATGGAATTCGTGCAGCAGAACATGTTTTGGGTGACACTGGCTTTGGTCAGCGGCGGCATGCTGTTGTGGCCGCTGGTCGCCGGTGGCAACGCGCAGAACCTGACTCCGGCCCAGGCGACCTTGCTGATAAACCGGGAAGATGCCCTGGTGCTGGATGTGCGCGAAACGACCGAGTGGAGTTCCGGCCACATACCCGGTGCGCGCCACATCACCCTGGCCCAGCTTGAGAAGCGGATGTCCGAGATCGAGAAGTTCAAGGATCGGCCGATCATCATCTGCTGCTCCGCGGGCAATCGTTCATCGACCGCCTGCGGACAACTGAAGAAGGGCGGTTTCGAGAAGGTGTTCAGCCTCGCCGGCGGAATCTCGGCTTGGCTGGAGGCCAATCTTCCGCTCACGACGAAATCCTGAACACGATTGCTGAACGGAACGCCAAATGTCCAAGGTAACAATGTATTCCACCGCGGTCTGTCCCTTCTGCGTGCGCGCCGAGCAACTGCTGATGCGCAAGGGCGTCACGGATTTCGAGAAGGTGCGCGTCGACCTCCAGCCTGACCGCCGCGAAGAAATGATGCAGAAGACCGGCCGGCGCACCGTGCCGCAGATCTATATCGGCGAAACCCATGTCGGCGGCTGCGAAGAACTTTACGAGCTGGAGCGCCAGGGCAAGCTCGATTTGCTGCTGGCCGCGTAGAATCCGACCTTTCCTCTTACCATCCAATTCATCATGAGCGACGAGCAACCGGTTTTCAGCATCGAAAAGATTTACGTCAAGGATCTCTCGATCGAGGTGCCCAATGCACCCCAGGTTTTCCTGCACCGCGAGACGCCGACCATCGAAGTGCAGATTCAGAGCAAGGCCGACACCATCGGCGACGGCATGTACGAAGTTGCGCTGACGGTCACCGTCAGTGCCAAGGAGGGCGAGACTGCGTTCTTCCTGGTCGAGGTGGTGAAGGCGGGCATCTTCCAGATTCGCCACGTGCCCGAGCAGGATCTGGAGCCGATCCTTGCGGTGGCCTGCCCGAACATCCTTTTCCCCTATGCGCGCGAAACGGTTTCCGACGCCATCAATCGTGCCGGATTTCCGCCCGTGATTCTCGCTCCGGTGAATTTCGAGGCGCTCTACCAGCAACGCCTGGCGGAACAGCAGCAGGGCGAAAGCAAGATTCAGCTCCAATAGTCGGCGATGGCACCACGGCGATCTTCCGCAGTTTTCCTGGCCGTGACAGCGCTGACGACGGCCTCGCCGGGGTTCGCGCTCGACTATCGCTCGGTTGCCGAGGCGGCGCCGCTCTACGACGCGCCGTCGGCCAGGTCGAATCCCTTGTTCGTGGTGCTTGCAGGCACGCCGGTGGAACTCGTGGTCGGCCTCGAAGGCTGGTCCAAGGTGCGGGACAGCAAGGGCGACCTGGCCTGGATCGAAAAAAGACTTCTGACCGAAAAGCGCAATGTCATCGTGCGCGCGGAGCGCGCCCAGGTGCGCGCTGCCGCCGACGAGAAGGCCGCGCTGGTGTTCGAGGCCGAGCGCGACGTGGTGCTGGAGCTCCTTGAGGCTGCACCCGGGGGTTGGGTCAAGGTGAAGCATCGCGACGGGCCGGGCGGGTTTCTCAAGGCAACCCAAGTCTGGGGTTTGTAAGGGGCGGGCCAGCGTGGAGCGTGCGCGATGCGGCTAGCGGTACTGGGTGCCGGGGCCTGGGGCACGGCGCTGGCGATTGCCTTCGCGGGCCGGCATGAGGTCAGCCTGTGGGTGCGAGACGCGCGCCGTGCCGGCGAGATGTCCGGCCGCCGGGAAAACGTGCGATATCTTCCAGGCTGTCCTTTCCCCGCTGACCTGCAGGTCACGGCCGAGCTGCAGGCCGCTCTGGCCGGAGCCGAACTGGCGATTCTTGCTGCGCCATTGTCGGGTCTGCGCTCCCTGGTGGAGCAACTGAAAGCCGGGGCGCCGGCCATGCCCTTCCTCTGGGTGTGCAAGGGGCTCGAAGCCGGCAGCGGCCTGCTGCCGCATCAGGTGGTGGCCGAGGTGATGGGTGATGCCGTTTGCGGCATGCTCACCGGACCGAGCTTCGCCCTCGAGGTGGCGCGCGGTCTGCCTGCCGCCGTCACGCTCGCCTCGACCGATGCCAGGTTCGCCGATGCCACTGCGCATGCCCTGCACGGCGGCCATCTGCGCATCTACGCCAACGAAGACCTGATCGGCGCCGAAGTCGGCGCCGCAGTGAAGAATGTGCTGGCGATCGCCACGGGGATCTGTGACGGCCTCGGTCTTGGCCTCAATGCCCGCGCTGCGCTGATCACGCGCGGCCTCGCCGAGATCATCCGCTTTGGCGAGGCGCTCGGCGCCAGGCGAGAAACCCTGATGGGGCTGGCGGGCCTGGGCGACCTGATTCTGACCTGCACCGGCGACCTGTCGCGCAATCGTCGCGTCGGCCTGCTGCTGGCCGAGGGGCGGGCGTTGTCCGAGATCAATCGGGAACTTGGCCACGTCGCCGAGGGCGTGCCGGCGGCGCATGAAGTTGCCCGGCACGCTGCCGAACTTGGCATAGAGATGCCCATCACCCGTGAGGTGGTGGCCGTGCTCGATGGTCGTATCACGCCGCGCGCGGCCGTGGAAGAACTGATGGCGCGCAATCCCAAGCACGAATGATGCCCTATCCGCTGCCGGCAAATCCCTGCTGCCGCCATGCCTCATAGACCATGACGGCCACCGCATTCGATAGGTTGAGGCTGCGATTTCCCGGCATCAGCGGCAGGTGCAGTCGACGGTCTTCCCCGATCTCGGCCAGCACTTCCGCCGGCAGCCCGCGCGATTCCGAGCCGAAGACGAACGCGTCACCGGGCAGCAAGGCGACGCTGGCGTGACGCCGCGTGCCCCGGGTGGTCAGTGCGAAAAGCCGGGCCTCGCCCAGCGCGGTGCGGCAGGCCGCCCAATCCGGATGCAGGGAAACGCTCGCCAGTTCGGCATAATCCATTCCCGCGCGACGCAGCTTGGCCGCGGACAGTTCAAAACCGAGCGGTTCAACCAGATGCAGTTTTGCCCCGGTATTTGCGCAAAGGCGGATGGCATTCCCCGTGTTGGGCGGGATCTCCGGGGCCACGAGAACGACGTGGAACACTTGCAGGCGCCTCCGAAAAGCGGTAGTTTGTGGAAAATCAGATCATTAGCCGATGACTTTCGTGCAAGATCACAGCAGCAACGGCCCCGATTCTAAGGCCGCTTTGGAGACCGCCTGATGGCACGCCCGGAAAAGATCCGCCTTGGTGACATGCTGGTGCAGCAAAAGCTCATCACCGGGGAGCAGCTCAAGCTTGCGCTCGACGAACAAAAGCGCTCGGGCCGCAAGCTCGGCCGGGTTCTGGTGGAAAGCGGCTATGTCACCGAAGAGGGTATCTCGACGGGCCTGGCCCGCCAGCTCGGCACGGATTTCGTCGACCTGAAGAGCTTCAAGCCGCAGCCCGAACTGATCAAGCTCCTGCCGGAAGCCCAGGCACGGCGACACCGCGCGCTGGTACTGAGCGAGCGTGCCGGCATGCTGATCGTCGGCATGGCCGATCCCACCGATCTGACGGCTTTCGACGAGGTGGCGCGGGTGGTCAAGCGCGAGATCGACCTGGCCGTGGTCAGCGAAAGCCAGTTGCTGGCCACCATCGACCGCGTCTACAGCCGCGCAGCGGAAATCAGCGGTCTGGCCAAGGAACTCACGGCCGACATGGGAGACGTGTCGACCGAATTCGGCAACATCCTGGGTCTTACCGCCGGCGCGGAAGATGCGCCTGTCGTCAAGCTGCTCAACTCGGTGTTCGAGGAGGCGCTCAAGATGCGCGCTTCCGACATACACATCGAGCCGCAGGAAAAGTCGCTGCTGATCCGTTTCCGCATCGATGGCGTGCTGCATGTGCAGACCGAAGCCGATGCGAAGATTTCGACGGCGCTGGTGCTGCGGCTGAAGCTGATGTCCGGCCTGGACATTTCCGAGAAACGCCTGCCGCAGGACGGACGCTTCAACATCAAGCTGCGCAACACTGCGATCGACATTCGTATTTCATCGATGCCGACGCAGCACGGCGAATCGGTGGTAATGCGTTTGCTGGCGCAGAACACCGGCCTGCTGCAACTCGACAGCCTGCGCATGCAGCCGCGCATCCTGGAGCGCTTCCGCCATGCCATCTCACGGCCGTCGGGCATCGTGCTGGTGACCGGTCCGACCGGGTCGGGCAAGACCACCACGCTGTACGCCGCACTCAATGAACTCAACACGCCGGAGAAAAAGATCATTACGGTCGAAGATCCGGTCGAGTATCGCCTGCCCGGCCTCAATCAGGTGCAGGTGCACGAGAAGATCGACCTGTCTTTCAGCCGCGTGCTGCGCAGCGCGCTGCGGCAGGACCCGGACATCATCCTGCTGGGCGAAATGCGCGATCAGGAAACAGCGGAAATCGGCATGCGCGCCGCCATGACCGGTCACCTGGTGCTGTCGACCCTGCATACCAACGACGCCTTGTCGACCCCGATTCGCCTGCTTGACATGGGCGTGCCGCGCTACATGGTGGCCCTGTCGATCCAGATGGTGCTGGCGCAGCGGCTGGTGCGCGTCACCTGTGAAAACTGCTCCGCTCCTTATACGCCGACTCCGCATGAACATTTGTGGCTCAAGACCGAGCTCGGTGCGCAGGTCAATACCATCCAATACAAGCGCGGCCAGGGCTGCAGCCATTGCACCAACACCGGTTATCAGGGTCGCCAGGCCGTTTATGAAATCCTCGACATGAACAACGCGCTGGTCGAGGCGGTGAACCGCGGCGACCCCAACGAATTCATGCAGATCGGACGCGAACAGATGGGCGGCAACACGCTGCGCCGGGACGCAGTGCGCCTGGTAACCAGTGGCCGCACCACGATCGAGGAAGCCATGCGCATCAGTACCCAGCTCGACGAATAACACAATGGCCCCCACCGCTTTGCGTACCTGGGCTTCCGCTTCGCGGGCAGGCAACGCTCGCAAGATCGACTCGCTGCCCCCCCGGGGGGGGCGTCGCCGTCCTTGGGACGGCCCTGCGGACCGCTAGGCGATGCCCAGCTTCGCCTATCGCGGCCGCAACGGCGCCGGGGAAATCGTCCAGGGCTTCATGGAAGGCGCCACGGCCGGAGCCGTGGCCGACCTGCTGTTTGGCAGCGGCGTGACGCCGATGGAGATCAAGCCGTCGGAGGCCCCAGCGGACAAGGCGGCGGGCGGATCCGGTCTCAACCTCGAGTTGTTCCAGCAAAAGGTCGAACACATCGACGTGCTGCTTTTTTCGCGGCAGATTCATACCCTGCTGCGTGCCGGTGTGCCGATCATGCGGGCGCTGGCCGGTTTGCAGGAATCCAGCACCAACCCGGCGATGCGGGATGTCCTGCAGGATGTGCGCGAAAGCCTGGATTCCGGCCGTGAAATGTCTCTGTCGCTGGCCCGCCATCCCAAGGTGTTCTCACCTTTCTACCTGTCGATGGTGCGCGTAGGCGAAATGACCGGCCGCCTCGAGGAAGTCTTCATCCGCCTGTTCGATCACCTGGCGTTCGAGCGCTTCATGCAGGAGCAGGTGAAGTCGGCCCTGCGCTATCCGTCATTCGTCGTCGCCGCGATGGGCATTGCCATCGTCATCGTAAATATCTTCGTCATTCCGGCCTTCGCCAATGTGTTCAAAGGGCTCGGCGCCGAACTGCCCTTGATGACGCGCCTGCTGATCGGTTTTTCTGATTTCATGGTGAACTGGTGGCCTGCGCTGCTGCTCGGCGTCGTCGCTGCCATCTTCGGCTTCAATGCATGGCGCAGGACAACCAGAGGGCGCTACGCCTGGGACCGCTTCAAGCTGAAGATCCCGATTGCCGGGAAGATCATCCGCAAGGCCACCCTGGCGCGCTTTGCGGCGAGCTTTGCGCTGGCCTCGCGCAGCGGGGTACCGATCATCCAGGCCTTGACCAACGTTGCCGAGACGGTGGACAACGCCTACATTTCGGACAAGGTCGAAAAAATGCGCGATGGCGTCGAGCGCGGCGAGAGCATCCTGCGCACCTCGATTTCCGCCGGGGTGTTCACCCCCGTGGTACTGCAGATGATTGCCGTGGGCGAGGAATCGGGTGCGCTGGACGACATGATGAAGGAAGTCGCCGACATGTATCAGAGCGAAGTCGAATACGAACTGAAGACCCTGGCGCAGCAGATCGAGCCGATCCTGATCGTTGCATTGGGCGTCATGGTACTGATCCTGGCGCTCGGAATCTTCCTGCCGCTGTGGGATCTGGGTAAGGTCGCGTTGAGGAAATGAGCGAGGTAACGGCACGTTCGCGCTCGCTGTTTCAGGTTTCCGTGGTTGTTGCCGTTATAGCCTTGCTGGTCACCGTCTTGCTGAATGCCCTTCACTATGTGGAGGAAAAGGCCGAGCGGACGGTCATGGAGGGGACGGTGCGCAACATGGAAAGAGGCCTGGAAATCGAGGTCCGTACGAGAGAAATCCACGGGCAGGCAGCGTCCATCCGGGAACTTGTTGGGGCAAATCCGGTCGCATGGTTGGGAAGTCCTCCGGAGGGATACGCGGGAAGTTGCAGGCGGGAGCGGGCACCGGGCGAATGGTGTTTTGATGCTGCGACTCGTGAAATCGTTTATCGGCCGCGGCTTGACAGGCATCTTGAATACCGTGAGGTGGGAAGGCAGGAACTGCGCTGGCGCGTGGGTTCGGCCGAAGAGATTGCCGCCAAGCAGAGCGGGGGTAGCGCAATGGTCGGCCGAATCAGGGTAACTTCCACGACTTCCTTTGTCTGGCACTGATAATGAGCGGCTGGGGTGGTATGCTACGCCCCAGCGGATTTTCCCGATTGAAGCGGTGTTCGCTCGTCGAATGCACAGTTGTGGCCATGCCGGGGTTTTGGGGGCAGGCAACTGCCGGAGCAGCGGCTTCCCCCCAATTCACTCCTGACGGAGTGGCATGGTAACTATAGGAGATTCAAATGAAACGACAAACTGGTTTTACCCTGATTGAATTGATCGTGGTCATCGTTATTCTGGGTATTCTGGCAGCGACCGCGCTGCCGAGGTTTACCAATCTGCAGCGCGATGCGCGTGTGGCGAAAGTCAATGCCCTCATGGGGGCCATGCAGACCGCGGCTGCGCTTGCTCACGGCACTGCGCTGCTTCGTGCCGGGCAAGGAGCAATCAATGGCTGCACGACCACGGCTGCCGGTGGCGGCAACTTCGCGCTGGAGGGAAGTTCCGTCGGTGTGCCGATATGTTCGACGCTGGTCAACTACTACCCGGCCGACGCGCTTGACGGGATTGCCATGGTGTCGTTGAGCATCCCGGTGGCGGCGGTGAACGGCGTACCTACGGTCCTCGAGCTGAATGCCCAGGGGTATTCGTGGACGGGAGCCGGCGGTATGCTGGTGCAAAACGCTGTCGGGGGATACACCGCTACTTGTGGCGTACCTTACACAGCGGCGCCCCCAAACGGCGTGCCGACCATCGGGCCGGCGGTCACGACAGGCTGCTGAGAACCAAAAGGGGCCAGGCTCGATTTAGCCACGATTTAGCCAAGAGTTGCCACTGGCAAGACGACGGCTCGGGACCTATCCCGGGCCGTTGTTGTTTCGAGGGTCCGGCTCATGGCCGAACCTGTTCAGAGTGGGCGCAAGTGACATGGCGCTACGGGTTTGCCAACTGTCCAAATTGCGAGCCATTCCTGCCTGAAATCGCCGCCTGCACGGTTTCCTTCGGTTAATATACTCGCCACATAACCGGGTCTCGATGCGTCACGTGCCAAATTTCCTGAAACCAAAAACCGAGCAGGGCTGGCTGGCAATCGCGATGCGCGAGGAGCGCGTCGACTGCGTGCATCTGCGCCGTGAGTCCGGCCGCAAGCCCCGGGTGTTGCTGGCCGACTCGGTCGGAAAGGGCGTCGACGACGCGGCCACGCTCAGCGCTCTTAAGCGGTCGATGCACCTCGACCGCTACCGCTGCACGGCGCTGCTCGGTCACGGCAAGTACCAGTTGATCCAGACCGACGCCGTTCCCGGTGCGCCCGACGAAGCGCGCGAAGTGGCCCGCTGGAAGCTGAAGGACCAGGTCGAGTTTCCGGTCGAAAACGCCGCCATCGATTTGCTGCCGATCCCCTCCGATGGGCGCGGGGCGGCACAGGTGTTTGCCGCACTGGCGCCCGAGTCGGTCATGGCGCCCCTGGTGCAGGCGTTTCAGGCGGCCAAGGTTCCGCTGACGGCGGTTGACCTCCCCGAGATCTCGCAGCGCAATCTGGCGGCCCTGTTCGAAGAAGACGGACGCGGCCTCGCCACCCTGGTTTTCGACGACGACGAAGGCCTGCTGACCTTTACGCTGAACGGCGAACTGCTTGTGGTGCGCCATGTTGAAATCATGGCGCGCCAGTTGATCGCGGCCGATGCCGAGCGGCGCGAGATGCTGTTCGAGCGCATTACGCTGGACGTGCAGCGCTCGCTGGACAATTTTGACCGGAACTACAGCGCAATTCCCCTGGCGCGCCTGCTGGTGGCGCCGATTCCGGGTGTCGATGGCTTCCTCAGCCATCTGCGTGCCAACCTGTCGGTCGCCGTGGTGCCGCTGGATCTCTCGGGCGTGCTGGATCTCGGTGCGGTGCCCGCCTTGCTCGATCCCCTGCGCCAGTTCCAGTGTCTGCGCGCGTTAGGCGCGGCGCTGCGCGACGAGGCCGTGGCATGAGCGCGCAGATCAATCTCTGCCATCCGCGCTTTCTGAAGCAGCGTGACGTGCTTTCGCTGGGCAACGTCGCGCTTGCGGTGGTGGCGACCTATGCGGTACTTGCGCTGGCCGGCGGCTGGGCCGTGCAGAACGCGGCGACGCGCCAGGAAGCCGCGGCTGATGCCGAGGCGCGGCTCACCTCGGCGAAGGAGCAGGTCGAAGCGGAGACCCGGGCAGCCGCAATACGCAAGCCAAGCCTACAGTTGATCGCCGAACTCGAGAGTGCCGAGAGCCTGCTGCGCCGACGCGGTGAAATCGCGGGCCTGCTGGAAAGCGGCGCCATCGGCAGCACCGGCGGCTTTGCCGAATACCTGCGCAGCTTTTCCCGCCAGGCATCCGAGAGCCTCTGGCTGACGGGTTTCAGCATCGGCAACGGCGGCAATGACATCGAGATTCGCGGCAGCATGCTGAATCCCGCTGCGCTGCCCGATTACATTCGCCGCATGGGCGCCGAGAAGGCCTTCCAGGGACGCAATTTTGCCGCCCTGACCATGGATCGCGCTGATGCCGCGCCAATGGTCCACCCGGTCGCACACGGTACCGCCGTGTCCCCGGCGCCGACTCCTGCTCCCCGTCCCATCGATTTTGTGCTGGTGCCGCGTCCGGGCGATGCGAAGGAGGCGAGGCAATGAGCGCGCTGTCCGCCGGCTGGACGGAGTGGAACGGGAAGTTCGCCGCGCTGACCCGGCGTGAGCGCGCGATCGTGGCCGCTGCCCTGGTGTTTGGCGGCGGCTTTCTGATATTCAACTTCGCCATCGACCCGTTCCTGCTCAAGGCGCGCAGAGCGTCCGGCACGGAAATCGCGGCGCGCACCGAGCTTGCCCAGCAGGAGGCCCAGGTGGCGATGCTCAAGACGCAAAATGCCGACCCTGACGCGGCCAATCGCAGCCGGCTGGCCCAGGTTAAGCAGGAACTGGGTGCGGTCAGCGAGCGAATGGCGCGTTTCGAGGCGGGCATGGTGCCGCCGGCGCGGATGCAGGCGTTTCTGGAAGGGCTGCTGGCGAAGCACCGATCCGTCGAACTGCTCGGTCTGAAAACCCTGCCGGCGACGGCGGTCGGCTCCCCGCCGGCGGCCCCAAATGCCGTCGCGGCTGCCGGCGCGAGCGCCCAGGTCGCCAAGGACAAACCGGTGCAGGAGGAAGCCGCGCCTGCGGCCGGCGAAGGCATCTATCAACACGGAATCGAAATCAGACTGGCGGGCAGTTACAATGACCTGTTGAACTACGTCGCGGAACTTGAACGCATGCCGCAGCGCGTAATGTGGAACAGCGTGAGTCTTACGGTGGAGAAGTATCCGCGCAATGTCATGGTGTTGCGCGTATACACCCTGAGCCTTGACAAGAACTGGCTGATTGTATGATGCGACGCAACTTGCTCTGGCTGGCGGGATTGGTCGCGTCGACCGCGGTTCATGCCCAGGCGCCGGATCCGACGCGACCGGCAGCAGCGTTGTTGAGTCCGGAGTCGGCCGGCGTGACCGCGCCGGTGGAGGGCGTGCAGACGGTGATTCTGCGACGCGGCGGAAGGTCTGGCGCAGTGGTCAACGGGCAATATGTCGAAGTCGGGGGCAAGCTGGGCGACAAGCGGGTGCTGAAGATCAGCGAAAGCGAAGTAGTGTTGATGGGCGAGGCCGGCCGTGAAGTCCTCAAGCTGACCCCCGCCATCGAGAAAGTGCCGGCACGGAAGAAGACAGCAACAAAACGGCGCACGACGGAGACCACGGAAAAATGAAACACGCAATCCATTCGCGCTGGCCGCTCCTGCTGCTCGCCGGAGCCCTGGCCGGTTGTGCCTCACCGCGCACCGGCAACGAAGTGCTGGGCCAGATCAACGATGTCCTGCTCAAATCCGCGGCGGAACGCAAGGCGCCTTCGGCCGCACTCACCGACAAATCGCTGATGCCGCCGCTGGCGCCGCAGGCGGCGGCCGATCCGGCGGCTGCGGCGGAATCCCGCTTCGATCTGTCGGTGGTCAATGCCCCGGCGACGCAGGTCTTCATGGCCCTGGTTTCGGGCACCCGCTACAGCATGCTGCTGCCGCCCGATGTCAGTGGCAGCCTGACGTTGAATCTCAAGGATGTAACTGTTCTGGAAGCGCTCGACACGATTCGCGAGCTCTACGGTTACGAATATCGCGTTCAGGACAAGCGAATATTCATCGAACCCAACACCTTGAAGGCCCGTGTCTTCCATATCAATTACCTCGCCAGCCGGCGCCAGGGCAGCAGCGACTTGCGCGTTGCCGGCAGTTCGCTCACGAGCGGCGGCGGCGCCGGTGGCAGCGCGGCGACGCCGACTGCCACTCCCGGTCAGGCGGCGCCGGCCGTCGGAGCAACGGCTGCGGCGCGCAGCAACGATAGCAGTCGCGTCAGCATGACCACCGACAGCGATTTTTGGGGTGACCTGAGCCGTGCCCTGGCGACCATCGTCGGCAACACGGACGGGCGCAGCGTCGTCGTCAATCCCTCGTCGGGGGTGGTGTTGGTGCGGGCCCTGCCGAATGACCTGCGCAGCGTTGAGAAATACCTCAGGGCAACCCAGTTGATCGCCGAGCGACAGGTGATGCTTGAGGCCAAGATCATCGATGTCACGTTGTCGGAAGACTTTCAGGCCGGCGTCAACTGGGGCGTCTTCAGGAGCGGACCGAACAGCTTTTCCGGTTTGGGCGTGGGTCAGCCCGGGGCGACGCTGACAGCGGGAGCAGGCACCGCGCAGACAATCGGGCCGCCACCGCAATTGCCGGGAGCTGCGGTCGTTCCGACGCTTTCAGTCACGCCGGGGCAGGCAGGTTCGATTGCCGCATCGTTGCTGGGCAAAGGATTTATCGGTCTCGCCTTCCAGACTTCCAATTTTGCCGCGTTGCTGAATTTCCTGGAAACCCAAGGCAGCGTCTCGGTCTTGTCGTCGCCGCGCATCGCCACCCTCAACAATCAGAAAGCCTTGCTCAAGGTGGGTGACGACGGTTTCTTCGTCAACAACCTGACGGTGACTCCCGGCACCACCAACGCTGCCGGAGTCACCGGACCGGCAACGATTACTCCACAGTTCCAATCGATGTTCTCCGGCATTTCGCTCGACGTGACACCGCAAATCGACGAGGATGGCAACATCATCCTGCATGTGCACCCGGCCGTCACCACCATCACCGAAAGCAACAAGGTGATCGACCTGGGCGGCGCCACCGGCGCGATCACGTTGCCGCTCGCGGTGAGCCGCATCAATGAAACGGACAGCATCGTCCGCGTCCAGGACGGCAACATCGTGGCGATCGGCGGCCTGATGCGCCAGGCGCAGTCCGCGGATCGATCGCAGTTGCCCGGCGCCACCGGCTTCGCCGCCAACGCGCTGGGTCAGCGCGCCTCTTCGCTGAGTAAGCGCGAACTGGTGATCCTGATCAAACCTACCATCATCGACAGTGACCGGGTCTGGACGCAGGACATCAAGGACGTTCAGGAGCGCGTGCGGGCCTACCCGTCCGTCCGGTCCGCCGAGTAGTACTGCGCCGCGCGGAGCAGGCTTCCTGCCGCAACAGGCCCTGAATGTACCTCAACCACTTCGGACTCCGCGAGTTCCCGTTTGGCATCACGCCGGACACCAGCTTCATCTATTCCGCCGATGCGCACCAGGAAGCCCTCAACACACTGCTGATCGGCCTCAACACCGGCGAAGGCTTCATCAAGATCACGGGCGAAGTCGGCACCGGCAAGACGCTGCTGTGCCGGCGCTTTCTGGCAACCCTGTCCGAAGATCAGGTGGTCGCCTACCTGCCCAATCCGATGCTGGAGCCGCACATCCTGCTCATCGCGATTGCCGAGGAACTTGGTCTCAAACTCCAGGACCTCGACTACCAGTTTCATCTGCTGAAAGAATTCAACCAGCACCTGCTGGACATGGCGGCACAGGGCAAGAGGGTAGTGATCTGCATCGACGAGGCGCAGTCGATGCCGCTGGAATCCCTCGAAGCACTGCGGCTATTGTCCAATCTGGAAACGGAAAAGCGCAAACTGCTGCAAGTGGTGATGTTCGGCCAGCCCGAACTCGACCAGAAGCTGGCCAACCCCGCCGTGCGCCAGTTGCGCCAGCGCATTGTGTTTCATTACCGGATGCCGGGCCTGATGCAGAAGGAAACAGCGCATTACCTGTCCCACCGGTTGCGCGTGGCGGGCCATCGCGATGGCGACATATTTCCACCCGCCAGCGCCCGGCTTCTGTTCCGCCTGTCCACTGGTACGCCGCGCCTGGTCAACGTGCTGGCACACAAGGCCATGCTGCTGGCCTACGGCGAGGGCAAGGCGCGGGTCAGCCGCACCCACGTCGCACTGGCCGGCCGCGATACCGAGGGCTTGCCGGCGTTGCATTGGTGGCAAAGGTGGTGAGATGAGCCTGGTCAACAAGATGCTGCGCGACCTCGACGCGCGCCGGGCAGGCGACGGGGATCGCGCCGGCTTGCCGGCAGCAGTGACGCCGCTGGCTGCGCATCGGGAACCCGGCTCGGTGGCTCCGTGGTTGTGGCTGGCGGCGGTGTTGGTGGCGGCCCTTCTGGGCCTGGCAGCGTGGTATGTCGCGCAATCCCGGAATCCGGCAGCTCCCCCCACTTTTCCGGCAGTCACACTGCCCGCGGCGCCTGCAACGCCTGTGCTACCGGCAACGACAGCAACGACAGCAACGACAGCAACGACCGCACCGACTGCGGCAGCGGAGCCGGTATATGCACAGGCGTCCGCACCCCTGTCGCGCGCCGGGCTGCCGTCGCTGCGCATGGCCGAGGAGTTGTCCGCCGCGCCTGCCGCCGGGCCCTCGCGCAAGGGGGTGACGACTGTGCCGAGTTTACCGGAGCGGCCGACGGCCGTTGACGTCCAGCCGCGTCCGTCGGGCAAAGCGCCGCCCATCCCGGCCGAGGTTCGCATCGACAAGCAAGTGCGCCTGCCGACCGCGGCTGAGCGGGCGGAGAGCGACTATCGCCGCGGGATTCTGGCGCAACGCCTGGGCAACGCGGAAGAAGCGGCCGGCAGTTACCGGGCCGCGCTGGACGCCTACCCCGAGCACGCGGCGGCGCGGCAGACGCTGGCAGCACTGCTGATCGACGCCAAGCGCTTCGATGAAGCGGAAGAACTCCTGCGCAAAGGTACGGAACTGGCACCGACGCGTCTGGCTTCGACCTTGTCCCTGGCGCGCCTGAAAGTCGAGCGCAACCAGGCGTCCGCCGCGCTCGAACTCCTTCAGAAAAACGCGGCATCCGGCGAGCGCAGTGCCGAGTATCAGGGATTTGTCGGGGCGTTGCTGAATCGTGCCGATCGTGCCGCCGAGGCGGTGGAGCACTATCGGGCAGCGACTCGCCTGGCTCCTGGCGAAGGCCGCTGGTGGGCGGGCCTCGGCATCGCACTGGATGCGGCGGGGAAGGGCTTGGAAGCGCGCGAGGCGTACCAGAAGGCCCGCTCCTTGCCCGGCTTGCCGGCTGACCTGGCGCAGCACATAGACCAGCGCTTGCGGTGAAGGCCCGGCGGTCTACCTGTTCTGCTGTTCCGCAGTGATGAGCCTGCTTTGGGCCCAGGTGCGCAGGTGTGCCAGTGGGCCGGTGAGATTGGCCCATGCATCGAGCATGGTGCGTCTCTGCTTCTCGCGCAAATTGTCCTCGGCGCGGACAAAGTTCTGAATCTGTTCCTGGATCAATTCCCGGGCCCGGTCTTCAGCGCGCATCTGGACCGTGCGCAACGCGTCCCGCGCGGTGTAATCCTCGGCGATCGCGTAAGAAATGGTCAGCGCAGTGGCCAGGCGCGATACCTCGCGCAGCGTGTCGGCGCGCTCAATGGACGAAACCTGTGCCTCGCAACGCGCGGCGAAACGCCGCACTTCCATGCGCAGCAGGTTCTTGTCGGCAGGGTCGCGAAGTGCCATGACTGTAGATGAGACGAGGACAAAGGCACATTCTACAGGCTGCTAGTCCCTCAGTGCCCGGGCCAGCACGCGGTTTTCCACCCGCGCCGCGCCGTGGGCCTTGAGGGTTCGCGCCAGTTCGTCGAGCGTCGCGCCGGTGGTCATCACATCATCGACCAGCAGCACGGTCTTGCCCGCCAGGTCGATCTCGCATTCGAAGGCGTGACGGATATTCTGCGCCCGCTCCTTCCAGGGCAGGCTGGCTTGCGGCGTGGTGTCGCGGCGGCGGTGGATGCGTCTGATTTCGAGCGGTGCGCCGAGCGCGCGGGCCAGCGGCCGGGCCAGTTCGAGGGCCTGGTTGAAGCCGCGTTGCGCAAGCCGCGCCGCAGCAAGGGGGACGGGGAGGATCAAATCGGGGCGAAGCGGGGTTGGCAACTCCGCCAACGCCTTGCCGAGAAACTCGGCACATGCAAGGCGGTGACCGTACTTCAGCGTCTGGATCAGGCGGTCAACCGGAAACTCATAGCAATAGACTGCCTGCGTGGCATCGAAATGCGGCGCCCGCTTCAGGCAGGCGCCGCAGGTTTCAGAGGCGGGAGTCGGCAGTGCGCAGACCGGGCAACGCTCGCCGGTCAAGCGCGGCAGGCTGGCGGCACACGAAGGACACAGGAGGCTGCCGCCACTCGGCGCGGCGCACAGGAAGCAGTCCTGTGGCAGCAGGCCCCTGGCGCAGGTACGCGCTGCCGTTGCCAGACTCCCGACCGCATACCCCGCAATTGACAAGCCCGGTTCCTTCCACCAAGATTCGCGCCTTCTCCCATTCTAGCGAGTCCCCCGCAATGACTGCCACAGCCGCCCGTCAAACTGCTTCGCCTGCATTTGTTCCGGCCCCGCACTGGACCACCGAGGACCTCGCTGCCCTGTTCGACCTGCCCTTCAACGATCTCCTGTTTCGGGCGCAGCAAGTGCATCGGCAGAATCACCAGCCCAACGCCGTTCAGCTTTCGACCCTGCTGTCGATCAAGACCGGCGGCTGCTCGGAGGATTGCGGGTATTGTTCGCAATCGGCGCGCCACGGCGAGGTGCAGCGTGAAGAACTGCTGGAAGTCGGTGATGTGGTCGCCGCCGCGCAGGCCGCGAAGGACAAGGGAGCCACGCGTTTCTGCATGGGCGCTGCCTGGCGCGGCCCGAAGGACAAGGATCTCGATCGCGTTACCGACATGATCGGCGCGGTCAAGGCGCTGGGCTTGGAAACCTGCGTCACGCTCGGCATGCTCAAGCAGGGCCAGGCCGGACGACTGAAGGCGGCCGGGCTTGACTACTACAACCACAACCTCGATACCGCGCCGGAGTTTTATGGCAAGGTCATCACCACCCATGCCCAGAGCGAGCGCTTCGACACCCTCGGTCAGGTGCGCGAAGCGGGTATCAAGGTATGCTGCGGCGGCATTGTCGGCATGGGTGAAACGCGCCGCGCGCGCGCCGCGTTGCTGGCCGAGCTGGCCAACATGAGCCCGCCGCCCGAGTCGGTGCCGGTCAACCAGTTGGTCCCGATGCCCGGTACCCCCCTGGAGAATGCTCCGCCGCTCGATCCCTTCGAGTTCGTGCGCACCATTGCGGTAGCGCGCATCAGCATGCCGGGCTCGATGGTCCGGCTCTCCGCCGGTCGCCAGGAAATGAGCGACGAATTGCAGGCGCTGTGTTTCCTCGCCGGGGCGAATTCGATCTTCTATGGCGACAAGCTGCTGACGGCCGGCAACCCGGAAGCCGATCGCGATGAGGCGCTGTTCCTCCGGTTGGGGCTCAAGGCCGCCTAGCGTCACCGTGCGCAGCGACTTCGCCGCTGCGGCCGAGTCCTACGATTCGGCCGCGGTCCTCGCCCGCGAAGTGGGTGCCCGCATGGGGGCCCGGCTGGACCTGGTAAAGATCGCTCCCCGGCATGTCGCCGACATCGGTTGCGCCACCGGCGACGGCATTCGCGAACTGCAGCGGCGCTATGGCGCCGGGCGCGGCAATCTCGCGCTCGCCATCGACTATGCGCTGACCATGCTGCGTGCGGTGCGCAGCCGCACGCCCGTGCTGCAGCGATTCACCGGACGCGGGCCGCGCCTGATCAATGCCGACGTGCGCAAGCTGCCGCTGGCCGCCAATACGCTGGGCCTGGTCTGGTCGAATCTGATGCTGCACTGGCTGGACGATCCGCTGCCTGCATTGCGGGAATTGCATCGCGTGCTGGAAGTCGGCGGCCTGCTCAGCTTCGCCATGCTCGGCCCCGACACGCTGAAGGAACTGCGCATTGCCGGTACAGCGGCCGGCGCCGGCGATACGGCAAGACGCTTTCTCGACATGCACGACGTCGGCGACATGCTGGTCGCCGCCGGCTTTGCCGATCCGGTGATGGACATGGAAATCATCACCCTGACCTACGCGACGCCGCGGGCCTTCCTCGCCGACCAGCGCCACCTCGGTGTGCGCGACGCCTTGCTGGGCCGACAGGGCTGGCGCGCCTGGCGCCGCCTGCTCCGCGCCTGGCCGCGCGATGCCGACGGGCGCCTGCCGGCCAGCTTTGAAATCGTCTATGGCCACACCTGGAAGCCGGAACCGAGGCAAATTGCCGACGGGCGGGCGGTGGTCAGGTTCCTCTCGCGATAAAGCGCTCCCGCTGCGGAGGCAGGCAAACGAGCTTGCGCCTCGATCGCGCCTGTATTGCGCATTGTGAATAGTTGTTTTACAATGCGAAACACTTGCCGAGGGCCAAGTCATGAACTAGGCCTATCCTGCAAGGCAGAGGTCCGCTGAGACAGTTCCGGCGGAATCCAGCAACTCTCACAAGGAGGAGATGCCATGTCCGTTGCAGACGATATTCCAGTTGCGCCCCAGGTCGCGTCAGCCGACGCCGATCCGCAGGAAACCCGCGAATGGCTCGATGCACTGGAAGCCGTCATAGCCCAGGAAGGCCCTGCGCGCGCCCATTTCCTGCTCGAAAAATTGATCGCGCTGGGTCATCAGACCGGCATCAACATGCCCTACAGCGCCAACACCGAATACACCAACAGCATTCCTGCCGATCAGCAGCCGGTGACGCCGGGCGATTACGAAATGGAGCAGAAGATTCGCGACTACGCCCGCTGGAATGCCATGGTGATGGTGCTGCGGGCGAACAAGGACGACTCGGGTCTCGGCGGGCACATCGCCAGCTACGCCTCGGCCGCCACCCTCTATGACGTCGGCTTCAATCATTTCTGGCACGCGCCGTCCGAGAGCCACGGCGGCGACCTGGTGCTGTCGCAGGGGCACTCGGCGCCGGGCATCTATGCGCGGGCCTTCATGCTGGGCCGCCTGAGCGAAGAACAGATGGACAATTTCCGCCGCGAGGTCGATGGCAAGGGACTTTCGAGCTATCCGCATCCCTGGCTGATGCCGGATTTCTGGCAGTTCCCCACCGTATCGATGGGCCTCGGGCCCCTGCAGGCGATCTACCAGGCGCGCTTCATGAAGTACCTGCAGCACCGCGACCTGATCGCCACCGACAGCCGCAAGGTTTGGGCCTTCATGGGCGACGGCGAGATGGACGAACCGGAATCGCTGGGCGCCATCGGCATGGCCGGACGCGAACGCCTCGACAACCTGATCTTCGTGATCAACTGCAACCTGCAGCGCCTCGACGGTCCGGTGCGCGGCAACGGCAAGATCATCCAGGAACTGGAATCCGTTTTTCGCGGCGCCGGCTGGAATGTCATCAAGGTGATCTGGGGCAGCTACTGGGATCCCCTGCTGGCCCAGGACAAGACCGGACTGCTGCAGAAGCGCATGATGGAATGCGTCGACGGCGACTACCAGACCTTCAAGTCGAGGGACGGCGCCTACGTGCGCCAGCACTTCTTCGGCAAGTATCCGGAACTGCTAAAACTGGTGTCGACCTGGTCCGACGACGACATCTGGCGCCTCAACCGCGGCGGCCACGATCCGCACAAGGTCTACGCTGCCTACGCGGCCGCGGTGGCGCACAAGGGTCAGCCGACGGTGATTCTGGCCAAGACCATCAAGGGCTACGGCATGGGCGAGGCCGGGGAAGCGCAGAACATCACGCATCAGCAGAAGAAGATGGGTACCACCTCGGTCAAGGCCTTCCGCGACCGCTTCAAGCTGCCGGTCAAGGATGAAGACCTGGAAAAGCTGCCCTACCTCACGCTCGCAGAAGGCTCGCCGGAACTCAACTACATGCGCGAGCGGCGCATGGCGCTCGGCGGCTACCTGCCGGCGCGCAGAAGCAAGGCGGAATCGCTGCCGGTGCCGCCCCTGTCGGCCTTCGAGGCGCTGCTCAAGGCCGGTGGCGAGGGCCGCGAATTCTCCACCACGATGTCCTTCGTGCGCGGCCTCAACGTCATGCTCAAGGACAAGATCATCGGCAAGCGCGTGGTGCCGATCGTGGTCGACGAATCGCGCACCTTCGGCATGGAAGGCCTGTTCCGCCAGATCGGCATCTGGAACCAGGACGGCCAGAACTACGTGCCGCAGGACGCCGACCAGATGATGTTCTACAAGGAAACCAAGACCGGCCAGATCCTCCAGGAAGGCATCAACGAGGCCGGCGCCATGGCCGACTGGATAGCGGCCGGTACCAGCTACTCGACGCACGGTGTGCAGATGATCCCGGTCTATGTCTGCTATTCGATGTTCGGCATGCAGCGCACCATGGACCTGGTCTGGGCCGCCGGCGACCAGCGCGCGCGCGGTTTCCTGGTCGGCGGCACCGCCGGACGCACCACGCTCAACGGCGAAGGGCTGCAGCATGAGGACGGCCATTCGCAGGTGTTCTCCGGCACCGTGCCCAACTGCATTTCCTGGGATCCGACGTTTGCCTACGAGGTCGCGGTGATCGTGCAGGATGGTCTGCGCCGCATGGTGACGGAGCAGGAGGACGTGTTCTATTACCTGACGGTGATGAACGAGAACTACGAGCACCCGGCCATGCCACCCGACGCGGCGGTCGGCATCCTCAAGGGCATGTACCAGTTCCGCAAGGGCGCGGCATCCAACGGCCCGCGCGTGCAGTTGCTCGGCTCCGGCACCATCTTCATGGAAGCCATCGCCGCCGCCGCATTGCTGGAGAAAGACTGGGGCGTCGAGGCCGACCTTTGGTCCTGCCCGAGCTTCAACGAACTGGCGCGCGACGGACAGGACTGTGCGCGCTGGAACCTGCTGCATCCGGGCGAAGCGCCACGCCTGCCGCATGTCGCTGCCTGTCTTGCCGACACGCGGGGTCCGATCGTTGCCGCCACCGACTACGTCCGCGTCTTTGCCGAACAGATCCGCTCTCTGGTACCGCGCCGCTACACGGTATTGGGCACCGACGGCTTTGGCCGCTCCGACACGCGCGAAAAGTTGCGCCACTTCTTCGAGGTGGATCGCTACTGGATCACGCTGGCGGCGCTGTCGGCCCTGGCCGACGAGGGCCAACTGGAAAAGGCCAAGGTGGCGGAGGCGATAGCGAAATACGACCTCGACCCGAACAAGCCCAACCCGGTGAAGGTGTAAGCCATGGCTCAGATCGTGGAAGTGAAAGTACCCGACATCGGCGACTTCAAGGACGTGCCGATCATCGAAGTCCTGGTCAAGGTCGGCGACGAGGTCAAGGCCGAGGATTCGCTGATGACCCTGGAATCGGACAAGGCGACGATGGACATTCCTTGCCCGGTTTCCGGTGTCGTCACCGAACTGAAAGTGAAGGCGGGCGACAAGGTGGCGGAAGGCGTAGTGCTGGCGCTGGTAAGCGTTGTGCAGAGCGACGCCGCTGCCGGCCCGGCCGCCGCGACCGTGGTGGTGCCGGCGCCGCCGCCTGCGGCAGCACCAGCGGCAGCACCGGCGGCGCCAGCGCCTGCTGCGCCCGTTGCAGCGGCCGCTGCCCTGGACGCGGATTTTCGCCCGGGGCACGCGGAACAGATTTCTGCGCCGCATCGCCTCGCCATGCCGACCGCGGCAGACAGGGTGCAGGGTCAGGCGGCCCACGCCAGCCCATCGGTGCGCCGCTTTGCGCGCGAGTTGGGAGTCGATGTTGCCCGCGTCGCCGGCAGCGGTCCGAAGGGGCGCATCATGCAGTCCGACGTGCAGGCCTACGTCAAGGGAGTCGTCGCCGCCGCAGGCGCGCCCGCTGCACCCGGCACTTCAGCCGGCCTTGGCGGCGGCCTGGAGCTGCTGCCCTGGCCGAAGATCGACTTTGCGAAATTCGGTCCGATCGAGACCCAGCCGCTGTCGCGCATCAAGAAGATTTCCGGCGCCAACCTGGCGCGCAACTGGGTCATGATTCCGGCGGTCACCTATCACGAGGACGCGGACATCACCGAGCTCGAAGCGTTTCGCGTGCAGATCAACAAGGAGAACGAAAAGTCCGGCGACGCGTCGACCGCCAAGCTGACCATGCTCGCCTTCCTGATCAAGGCGGTGGTTCGTGCGATGCAGAAGTATCCCGAGTTCAACGCCTCCATCGATGGCGACAATCTGGTGCTGAAGAAGTACTTCAACATCGGCTTCGCCGCCGACACGCCGAACGGCCTGATGGTGCCGGTGATCAAGAACGCCGAGAGCAAGGGCGTATTCGAACTGGCCCGCGAGTCCGGCGAACTGGCGAAGCAGGCGCGCGACGGCAAGCTCAAGCCGGCCGACATGCAAGGTGCGTGCTTTACCATTTCCAGCGTCGGCGGCATCGGCGGCACCTACTTTGCGCCGATCGTCAATGCGCCGGAGGTGGCGATCCTTGGCGTCAGCAAGTCGGCCATGAAGCCGGTGTGGGACGGCAAGGCCTTCGTGCCGCGCCTGATCCTGCCGCTGTCGCTCACCGCCGACCACCGGGTGATCGACGGCGCCCTGGCGACGCGCTTCAATGCCTATCTGGCGCAACTGCTGGGCGACCTGCGGAGAAGCCTGCTGTGACCGCGCCGACGGTGGTCCCCGAGATCAAGCTGGAAGGAACGCGCCATGAGTGACAGCGTTGAAGTGAAAGTGCCCGACATCGGCGACTTCAAGGATGTGCCGGTCATCGAAGTCCTGGTCAAGGTCGGCGACACGGTGCAGGCCGAGGATTCGCTGATCACGCTGGAATCGGACAAGGCGACCATGGATGTGCCGTCGCCGGTCTCCGGCGTGGTGACCGAGTTGAGGGTCAAGGTCGGCGACAAGGTGGCGGAAGGCACCGCGGTGGCGCTGGTAAAAACCAGTTCAGCCACAGAGGGCACAGAGAACACAGAGAAAGCCGCATCAACTTCAGCACCCGCCGTACCCTCAGCGCCGACTGTTGCCCCCGCCGCCGGCAGCGCTGCGGGCAAGTACACCGGCCCGGTCGATGTCGATTGCGAAATGCTGGTGCTCGGTGCCGGTCCCGGCGGCTATTCCGCCGCGTTCCGCGCGGCCGATCTGGGCATGAAGACGGTCATCGTCGAACGTTACGCGACCCTGGGCGGGGTCTGCCTCAATGTCGGCTGCATTCCGTCCAAGGCGTTGCTCCACGTCGCTGCGGTGATCGAGGAAGCCGGACACGCCGCGGAAACCGGCATCGGTTTCGCCCAGCCCGCGATCGACATCGACAAGCTGCGCGCCCACAAGGCCAGGGTCGTCGGCAAGCTCACCGGGGGCCTGACAGGCATGGCCAAGGCGCGCAAGGTCGAGGTGGTGCGGGGCTACGGCCACTTCCTCGATGCATGGCATCTGGAAGTCGAGTCCATGACCGGCGACGCGCAGGAGAAGACCGGGGAAAAGAAAGTCATCCGTTTCCGGAAATGCATCATCGCCGCGGGCAGCGCCGCAGTGCATCTGCCCTTCATTGCCAAAGACCCGCGCATCGTCGATTCGACCGGCGCGCTGGAATTGCGCTTCATGCCGCAAAAGATGCTGGTCATCGGCGGCGGCATCATCGGCCTGGAAATGGCCACCGTGTATTCCACGCTGGGCGCCCGCGTCGACGTGGTCGAAATGCTCGACGGACTGATGCAAGGGCCGGACCGCGACCTGGTCAAGGTCTGGGAAAAGCAGAATGCAAAGCGCTTCGACAAGGTGATGCTGAAGACCAAGACCGTCGCCGTCGAGGCGAAGGACGATGGTCTCTGGGTCAGCTTCGAAGGCGAGCAGGCGCCGGCCGGGGCGCAGCGCTACGACATGATCCTGCAGTCCGCCGGCCGCACGCCCAACGGCAGGAAGATCGGCGCCGACAAGGCCGGCGTACTGGTGAACGAGCGCGGCTTCATCCCGGTCGACAGCCAGATGCGGACCAACGTGCCGCACATCCATGGCATCGGCGACATCGTCGGCCAGCCGATGCTGGCGCACAAGGCCGTGCACGAGGCGCACGTGGCGGCCGAGGCGGCGGCGGGGCAGAAGAGCCACTTCGACGCGAAGGTGATCCCCGGTGTGGCCTATACCCATCCCGAAGTGGCCTGGGTCGGCGTCGGCGAAGACGAGGCGAAGCAGGCCGGGCGCAAGGTCAGTGCCGCGAAGTTTCCCTGGGCGGCCTCCGGGCGGGCGATCGCCAATGGCGCCGAATACGGCTTCACCAAGCTGGTGTTCGACGAGGAAACCCATCGCATCATCGGCGGCAGCATCGTCGGCCCCAACGCCGGCGACATGATCGGCGAAGTGGCGCTGGCCATCGAAATGGGGGCCGACGCGGTGGACATCGGCAAGACCATCCATCCGCATCCGACGCTGGGCGAAACCATCGGCATGGCGGCCGAGGTGGCTCACGGTTCCTGCACCGATGTGCCGCCCATGCGCAAGCGGTAAGATTCGCTGCGTGTATTGCGGAGCGAAACCATGACCCAGGACGAGATGAAGCAGGCTGTTGCCAGTGCGGCATGCGACTACGTGGCCGTTCATCTGCCGCGCGGGGCGATTCTGGGAGTCGGCACCGGGTCCACGGCGAATTACTTCATCGACCGGATCGCCGGCATCAAGGATCGCATCGGCGGCACTGTGGCGAGCTCGGAAGCGACCGCCCGCCGGCTCGCGGCGCATGGCATGCGTGTGCTCGACCTCAACGATGTCGAGGCCCTTGCCATCTATGTCGATGGCGCCGACGAGATCGACGGCAGCATGGCGATGGTCAAAGGCGGCGGCGGGGCGCTGACCCGCGAAAAGATCGTTGCCGCGGTGGCCGGCAGTTTTGTCTGCATCTGCGACGTTTCCAAGCGGGTGCAGACCCTGGGCGGGTTTCCGCTGCCGGTGGAGGTGATTCCGATGGCCCGTGCCCATGTCAGCCGCGAACTGGGCGGGCTCGGAGGTGCGCCGAAACCGCGCGAGGGCCTGGTCACCGACAACGGCAACCTGATCCTCGACGTGCATGGACTGTCAATCACCGATCCGATCGGGCTGGAAGAACGCATCAACCAGATCGTCGGCGTCGTAGCCAATGGCCTGTTCGCGCGGCGCGGCGCGGATGTGTTGCTGCTCGCCACGCCGCAGGGCGTGCAGACCTTCCTGCGCTGAAACAAATCCTTCACATGCAATTGCTATAGTGTAGCGTTGGCTTTGCAAACAGGGGGCAGCATGAACCAAGAACATATCACCAAGCAGTTCGATGTCGATCTGGAAAGCCTGCGCACGCGGGTCCTGGCGATGGGCGGCCTGGTCGAACAGCAGTTGGTTCGCGCCATGGAAGCGCTCGAATCCGGCGACATGGCCCAGATCGAACAAGTCATCGCGACTGACCAGGTGGTCAATCGCCACGAAGTCGAACTCGACGAGGCCTGCAATCAACTCATCGCCAAGCGTCAGCCGGCGGCGGTGGATCTGCGCATGATCATGACCGTGGTGAAGACCAGCACCGATCTCGAGCGCGTCGGCGATGAGGCCAAGAAGATCGCCAAGATGGCGCGCGCCATTCATGCCGGAGATGTCCGCCTGCTGCCACGCGTCGATTTGCGCCGCCCCGCCGAAATCGCCGTCGCGATGCTGCGCAGATCGCTCGATGCCTTCGCCCGCCTCGATGTCAGCGTCTCGGCCGAGGTGGTGCGTCAGGATCGCGAGGTGGATGCCGGTTTCAAGTCCGCTATGCGCCAGCTCATTACCTTCATGATGGAAGATCCGCGCACCATTTCAAGTTCGCTCGACCTGCTGTTCATCGCGCGCTCCATCGAGCGCATCGGCGACCACGCCAAGAACATTTCCGAGTACGTGGTGTACCTGGTCAAGGGGCGCGACGTGCGCCACATCGGGCTGGAGGCGATGGAAAGGGAGGTCGCCTCCAGGTAAGGAAGGAGCGGGAACAAATCGAAAGGGGCGCAGTGCGCCCCTTTTTCTTGAGGCCTGTTGCCTGTGCCCTGCCGGGTCACCTGGCCGGCGGCACGTAGCCGCCGACCTGATCGGCGCCGTCGCCGAAGAAGTGCTTCTGCACCTGCTCCGCCAGGTATTTGCGATGCTGGGCGTCGGCGAGGCTCAGGCGGTTCTCGTTGATGATCATCGTCTGCAGCTTGATCCATTGCTGCCAGGCCTCCTTTGAGACGTTCTCGTACAATTTCCTGCCCATTTCGCCAGGCATCGGCGGCAGGTCCAGACCTTCGGCCTCGCGCCCGAGCTTGATGCAATTGACCATGCGTGCCACGGTGTTTCCTTTCGCAGTTGTAGGTTGGGATGCGCCCAGTTTACATTGAGTTGGCGCCCGGCACCGGGCGAGCGCAATTGGGCCGGATTCCTTCAAGCGGTCCCTGGGCCAAACGTGAAAACCCGTCGTTTCCCCTTGACGCCGGCTTCGAACTCTGCGACCGATCCCGCCCTGACCGCCTGCAAGCGCCATCAGCGTCGCCGGCATTACTTCCCTGCCGGCGGCGGACTCCAGTCCTTTTCGGCGACGATCTTCGGCGTTGCCGGATCGAGCATGTAATGCGGCGACATGATCTGCACCCCGTGGCGGTTGAAGGCGTCCTGGATGGCGGCGTGAAGGTCGCTGGCAACGCGCGCGCGCGTCGCCGGCACGTCGGTATCGACGTGGACCACAAGCTTGTATGCGACGTAGAAGTCGGAGAGTGCGGTTTGCACCACATAGGCCGGTGGAGTCTCGCGGATTTCCGCGATGCTGGCGGCAGCCTCCAGCAGCATGGCATGCACTTGGCGCCAGGGCGTGTCATAGCCGATGGTCACTGCGGTATCGAGCACGTAACCCCCGTCGCCGTCGACCCGGGAAGAGTTGCGCGTCACGTTGCCCAGCACGAAGGCGTTGGGCAATGCAATCTCTTCGCCCAACCCGGTGCGCAGCCGCGTGACGAACAGGCCCAGCTCGGTCACCGTCCCCTCGTAGTCCTGGATGCGAACGTATTCGCCCTTCTTCAGGGCGTAGGTGTAGACGATCATGACGCCACTGGCGATCTGTCCCACTACCCCGGACGCACCGATCGAAGCCATCAGGCCGACGATCACGGAAAGGCCCTTGAACGCCTCGGTGTGCGCACCCGGTAAATAGGGGTAAGCCATGGCGATGGCGAACAACCACAAGAATGCATTCACGATGCGCCGCGTTGCGGGTGCAGTATGGGCATTCAGCGCTGCACTGTCGGTCGGTCGCCTCTCGACGCCGGCAAAAAACTCCGTCGAAATACGGGTGGCGACCCACGCCAGAAGAAAAATGATGACCGAGATGAACATCCCCGGCAGTGACTCGACGATTGCACTGAATGCGTCCGCCATCAGGCTGGTGATCGAATTCGACATTCTTTCGCTGGCCGGGCGTGTAATTGCGAACTGGCCGAGGGCATAGGTCAGGTAGAAATAAGCCAGTGCCAGGCCAAGCAGCCAGGTCAGCAGAATCGCCAGGCGGGAGGTGAGTTCGGGCAGGGAGGTTGACAGGCGCTGCCCCCAATGCTCCCCCGGCAACAATTCGAGGCGCCGGCTCAGGCGCTCGACGACCGTGCGGCGCAGCCTGGACGACAGCCTGAGCATGATCATCAGCGCCGCCAGCAACAGGCCCGTGGCGAGAGCCACCTTGAGCGCCCCCTCAAGGCGGGCGCCGGAGTCGTCGCGCTCGCGTGCTTCGCCCCATGCCTTCTGCAACACGCGGGAAGCCTGATTCGCCAGATCCTCGGGCGTCTCGCCAGTCGCAGGTCGGGCATCTCCGGGAACAATCAGGAACAGAACCCTGCCGTCGAGTTGAACCTCGGCACCGAGGCTCGTCTGCCTGATGGAGGTCCACCCTTCACCTGGTTGAGCGAAGGCGCGTTCAATTCGATTGCGCGCACCCTCGGCGCGCTCGGCGGCGGTGAACATGCCGAGCGGCGCGCGAAACACATGAATGCTGCGACCGCCGATGACGAGCGGGACGCCTCCGTCGGAATCCGCTGGCGCCGAGCGCGCCGGTGCCGATGCGCAAAGCAGCAACAGGGCGAGAAGCAGGGCCTGCGGCCAGCCACGCCAGATCAGTTCAAAGCGCAGGAAGTTCATGCCGGTCACCAGATGCGCACGCGTTTCTCCGGCGCGCGCCACATCGCGTCGCCCGGCTTGGTGGCGAAGGCCTTGTGGAAAGCGTCGAGGTGCATCAGAGGTGCGACGGCACGCACTGAGGAAATGGCGTGGTAATCGTTCGACACAAGCCACCGAAGGCGTTCCGAACGACCCTTGTAGGCCCACATCTGTGACCAGGCCACGAAGCAGCGCTGATCGCTGCTCAGGCCGTCGATCGTCGGCAGCGGGTTCTTCTTCAAATGACTCTGGAGCGCCGCGTGTGCCAGGGTGATGCCCCCCAGGTCGGCCGTGTTTTCAGTCAGGGTCAGCCGGCCGTTGTGCATCAGGCCCGGCTGGATCTCGAAGCGGCTGTACTGGTCGACCAGCACATCGGTACGCTGCGTGAATTTCGTCGTGGCCTGCGGCGTCCACCAGTCACGCAAATTGCCGGCCGGCCCGAACTGGCGTCCCTGGCTGTCGAAGCCGTGCGTCAGTTCGTGGCCGATCACGGCGCCGATGGTGCAGTAGTTCACCGCGGCGTCGGCGCCGGGCACATAAAACGGCGGCTGGACAATGGCCGCTGTGATGTCGACGTTGTTGCGTTGCGGTTGATAGGCGGCATTGACGGAAATCGGCGTCGTGCCACTGGGATCGTCGAAGCGTTCGACCACTACCGGCTGGCCGAGGCGGGCAAGTCTGCGTTTCTGGAGAAACCGGTCGATGCGCTGGACATTGCCGAAGTAGTCGTCAGGCTTGATCTCGACGCCGCTGAAATCGACCCATTGTTCCGGATAGCCGACCGCCACGTCCAGCTTGCCCAGCTTTTCCAGGGCGGCCTTGCGTGTCGGTTCGTCGAGCCAGGGGTTGGCACGCAGACGCAAGGCAAACTCGTCCTTGACGTGACCCACCATCTCGGTGATGTCGCGCCGGGTGGATTCGGGGAAGTAAGCTTTGACGTAGAGCCGGGACAAGGGATGAAACAGAGTCTGGCCGATGGCCTGGGTTATTTCCTGCTCGCGCGGCTCGGCGGCCTTGATTCCCTGGCGCTTGAGACTGAATTCCTGGGCCAGCGCGTACCAGGGCTTTCCCAGCGTCGAAGCACGGGCGGACAACACATGCCAGCGCAGCAAGGTGCGCACTTCAGCGAACGGCCGTTGAGCGAGCATTTTCTGCGTGGCGCGCAGCGCGCCCGGATCGCCGACGATCACGGTCTCGGGCGGCTTCACGCCGAGGCTGCCGAGGAAGGCCTTGAGGTCGATGGCGGGTATCAGGGCCTGCGCATCCGCCAGCGAGAGCTTGTGGTAATTGGCCGAGGGATTGGCGCGCTGCACCAGTGTCAGTTCCCCGGCAGCCAGTTCGGCTTCGATGGCGAGGATAGTACGGGCATTGGCTTGCGCCTGATCCGTGGTGTCCCCCAGCGTCTGGAACATCCTGGCAATGTAATCCAGATACAGGTCGCGAACACGCTGGCCGTCAGGCTTCGCGTATTCGTCCTGACTCAGGGCGCGTATCCCGGGGATCAGGCTCAGCACATTCAGGGTGCTCTGCTTCGGATCGGGCCCGACGTCGGCGTTGATCAGTGGGGACACCCCATAGCCGAGCTGGAGCTGCGCGAGGAATTTGCCGAATCCGCTCGCACCGACCACCTGGTCGATCGCCTTGAGGTCGGCTTCAAGCGGCTTCAGTCCAAGCGCATCGAGCCTCTGCGTGTCCATCGCCGCCCGGTAGAAGTCGCCCACCTGCTGTTGCACCGGGTCGCGCTTGTCGACCGGTACCGCCGCCGCCTCGCGGACAAGCTTGAGCAACTGGTCGTTGAGATTGTGGAACAGCAAGCGGAAACCGCCGATGTCCGGATCGCTGGCGGGAATCTCGGTTTTCTTGAGCCAGTTTCCTGCCGCGTAACGATAGAAATCCTGGCGCGGACTCACTGTCCTGTCCATGTTCTGCGCCGAATAGCCCAAGGCGGGTACATCGGTGGGAAAGGACCCGGCAAAGGCGTGTTGTCCGCAGATGGCGAGAACGGCCACTGCTTGAGCAATCGTGCTGGGCTTCACGGCGGTTTCCTTTTCAAAAAGCGTTTGAAATTGCCCGCCGCGTCGGCAGGCCGTTGCTAATTCTAGCCACCGAAGATCCGTGCCTCGGGAATTTCAAAGCGGTCCTGGCCGTCGACGTCGATCGTGTAGTTTCCTTGCGCATCCTTGGTAAAGAGCATTGGCACGGGTACATCGACGACCGTGGGCTTGCCCTTCACAGACAGTATGTTGGGCCGCCTGGTCTCGTCCCAGCAGACTTCCACTGTGGCGGTACCTGCGAAATCACGGCGGGTGACGAAGGCCTCGCACGAGCGGATCCGGCTATAGGCGGGCTCGCATTTGATCGTGGCCTGTGCGTGGCAGGGCGTACCGGGAATCAGGGCATCCGCCTTGGCCGAAACCGGTGGCATGGCCGGACCGGAAAGTCCTGCCGAGAGGGTGAAGCGGCTTTGTTCGTTGCGCCGGGCAGCCGCGCGTACCAGATAGTCGATGGATTTTCGACCGGAAAGCCGGCCCTTGATTACGGACCTGGTCGCGTCCCTGGCAAAGGCAACCGTCCTCGCATCGGACTGCGGCCTTGCGTCAGCCATTGGACAAGGCGCCTCGGTCAGGTGGCGTGCATCTACCCAACCGGTGCGCCCCTGGTATTCGACCTGGCACCAGCGCGGGTTCGCCGCCGCTCGCTGCCGCTTTGCCTCATCGTCGAGCGTGTTGAATTCCTCGAATGTCCGCCCGCCACGACAACCGCGGTTGCGCAGGCAAACTGCATTGGAAGGAGCGCTGCCGATCGCAGGTACCCCGGCGCGTGGTTCGGCAAGGGTCGTGAGCGCACTCCCGGTCGCAATGCCATGAACCCTGAAGAAATCTGGACCATCAGCGGTCGCCCTGGCAACCGGATACTGGAAGAACCCGAGTGCGCCGGCGAGGAATAGCATCCAGCCTCGTGCGAGCCTATTTCTCATTCGTTGCCATCCGCAGCCAGAGAAAACCCGCTCCGCCAGCGCAGATGGAGGCCAGCAGGACGGCAATTTTCGATTCATTGATGAGGTCGGCTTGGCCGGAAAACGCCAGATTGGTAATGAAGATGGACATCGTGAAACCGATGCCGCCCAGGATGCCGGCACCGAGAATGTGGCGCCAGCCGAGGTCCTGTGGCAGGCGGCATAAGCCGATGCCCACGACCAGGAATGTGGCCAGCACGATGCCCAGTGGCTTGCCGATGACCAGACCGCCGATGATGCCAAGGCTGTTGGCCGTCAGCAGTCCTTGCTGCCATCCGGGGCCGATGACCAGCGCGGTATTGACCAAGGCAAACGCGGGCAGAATCATGAAAGCCACCGGCTTGTGCAACAGGTGCTCGAGGTAGTGTGACGGGGAACGCTGGTCCTCCGCCTTTGAAGAAAACGGGATGGCGAACGCGAGCATCACACCGGCGATAGTGGCATGGACGCCCGACTTCAGCATCAGGAACCACATCAAGGCGCCGCCCAGCAGATAGGGCAGGAGCGACATCACGCGGAATATCCGATTGAGCATCACGAGCAGCGCGAAAACCCCGAACGCACCCAGCAGGTAGGTGATCGCGACATGCTCAGTGTAAAACACTGCAATAACGACGATGGCGCCGAGATCATCCATTACCGCCAGGGCGGTAAGGAAGATCTTGAGCGAGGCCGGAACACGGCTCCCCAGCAACGCAAGGGTGCCAAGGGCGAAGGCTATGTCGGTTGCCATCGGAATGCCGGCACCCGCCTGCGTTGTGGAACCGCCGTTCAGACCGAAATGGATCAGAGCGGGAAATGCGATGCCGCCCATCGCCGCGAACAGGGGAAGCAGGGCTCTTTTGAAACTCGACAGTTCGCCGACATAGATCTCGCGCTCCAGTTCCAGGCCGATGAAGAGGAAGAATCCGGCCATTAGTCCATCATTGACCCAGTGTTCGATGCTCAGCCCCGCCACCTTGGCCTGCCAGATCTGCTGGTAGGAGGGCCCCAGGGAGGAATTCGCGATGCCCAGTGAAATCAGTGTGCAGAAAATCAGCAGCACACCACCGGCCCTCTCCGATTCAAAGAAGTTGATGAAGGTCCGGGTAAGGATCGTCTGACCGTCTGGCATCAGGGAGCACTATTGCACGGGCTGGCAACAAACCCGCGCAGCGGGAATCGTCACCGGGCCATGTTGTTTGGTTTGCTGGAACTCGGGCAGGCAAGGATAACCCAGCGCTCGCCGATTGGGCCTGCCCGAGCTCCGACGTCGTTGGCGAAAGGGTCGGCGCGCAGCCAGTTGGCCTTATAGGGCCTTGACCAGCACCTTCGAACGGCGCTGCAGGTTGTAGAGTTCGCGGCGCGCGGCCGGTAGCGCTTCCACGCCGGCTTCGGCGAAGCCGCGTTCGATGAACCAGTGCGCGGTGCGCGTGGTCAGCACGAACAGGCGTTTGAGCTTGAGCTTCCTGGCGCGCGCCTCGATGTGGGTGAGCAATTGCTCGCCGTAGCCGCTGCGGCGGAAGTCCGGCATCACGGCAAGGCAGCCAAGCTCGGCCGCCTTTTCGCTGGCGAACGGATTGAGCGCCGCGCAACCGACGATCACGCCATCGTGTTCCACCAGCGAGAAACGGCTGATCTCCATTTCGATCCGCTCGCGGCCGCGCTTGACCAGCGTGCCGTCGGTTTCCAGGGGTGCGATCAGGCGCAGAATGGCGCCCACGTCGTCGACGCTGGCGTCGCGCAGGCGCGCCAGCGGGGCGCTGGTCATCACCGTGCCGACGCCGTCGCGGGTGAAAAACTCCATCAGCATTGCGCCGTCGGCCTGACGGTCGAGGAAATGCACGCGTCCGATGCCGGCCTGGCAGGCGCGGATGGCGCTGGGCAGGACCCGGGCGATTTCCGGCGCCTGCGCCGAGAGGTGGCGGGCGGCAAGCTTTTGCGCTTCGTCGGCGGTCAGGGCGTCGATCAATGCGCCCTTGGCATTGACCAGTCCCGGCGCGTCGCACAGGTAGATCAGCTTGTCGGCCCTGACCGCGACGGCAACGGCCTCGGCCGCCTCTTCCCAGGCCAGGTTGAAAATCTCCCCGGTGGGGGAAGCGCCGATCGGCGTGATCAGCACCACGTTCTCCTGCGCGAGGTCGGCCTGGATTTCCTCGGCGATCACCTTGCGTATGGCGCCGGTATATTGGAAATCGATGCCATCGACCACGCCGACCGGGCGCGCGGTGATGAAATTGCCGCCAGTGACGCGCAGGAAGGCCCCGGCCATCGGCGTGTTGGGCAAGCCCTGGGAGAGCAGCGCCTCGATCTCGATGCGGGTTACGCCCATGGCGCGCTTGACGCATTCCAGCGCCTCGGCGTCGGTGACGCGCAAACCCTTGTGGAATCTCGGCGTGAGGCCGCGCGCGCGCATTTCGGCATCGATCTGGGGCCGCGCGCCATGCACCAGCACCAGGCGGATGCCCATGCTGTCCAGTAGCGCAATGTCATGGATCAGGGCCTGCGCTGCTCCCGCTTCGAGCACTTCACCGCCGAAGGCGATGACGAAGGTGCGGCCGCGAAAGGCATGGATGTACGGCGCCGCCTGACGCACCCAGGCGACCAGGCGGGCGTCCGTGTCCGGCTGGCTGCTGCGGGTCTCCAGGGTCATGGGGCGGGCTTGCCTTTCCTTGTCGCCACCGGCCTGGAGACGCGCTTGACGGCGGGCCTGGGTGCCGGCCTGGGAGGCGGGGCCTTGGCAATCGCAGGCTTCACCGCGACCTCCGTCGCTTCCGGTTGCGTTACCGCTTTCGGCTTCCCGGACTTCTTCGCCTTCTTCACGTCCTTGGCGCTTGCCTTCGGTGGCTTCTCCAGCTTCGAGCGCGGCACCGGCTTGCCTTCCAGTTCGGCTTCAAGCCGTTCGCAGATGGTGCGCAGGATCTTGACCCGGGCATAGCCCTTGTCGTTCGCCTCGACCAGGGTCCATGGCGCGGTACCCGTGCTGGTGCGGTCGACCATGTCGCAGATGGCCTGCTGGTAGGCATCCCATTTTTCGCGGTTGCGCCAGTCTTCCTCGGTGATCTTGAAGCGCTTGAATTCGATCTTCTCGCGTTCCTTGAAGCGCTTCAACTGCTCTTCCTGGCTGACCTGCAGCCAGAATTTGCAGACGATGGCGCCGGATTCGGACAGCTCGTGCTCGAAGTCGTTGATCTCGGAATAGGCGCGCAACCAGTCGGCCTCGGAGCAGAAGCCCTCGACGCGCTCGACCAGCACGCGGCCGTACCAGGTACGGTCGAAGATCGCCACCCGGCCGTTACGCGGAATGTGCCGCCAGAAGCGCCACATGTAGGGCTGCGCGCGCTCTTCCTCGGTCGGCGCGGCAACCGGGATGACCTGGTAGTCGCGCGCATCCATCGCCGCCGCGATGCGGCGGATGGCGCCGCCCTTGCCTGCCGCGTCCGCCCCTTCAAAGGCGCAGACCAGCGAGCGGTTCTTGAAGCGCGGATCGCGTACCAGTTCCGACAGCCTGCCTTGCCAGCGAGCGAGTTGCTCGTCGTAGTCCTCGTCGCTCAGCGCCTTGGTCAAATCGAGCTCGGACAGCAGATTGCGGCCATCGATGTTCACGCGTATCGGTGGTGCTACCGGCGTGGTCAGCTTGCCGGCGCTGCCCAGGCGCTGGCGGATCGCCTCGAGCAGGATCTTGCCGGTCGTCAGGGAGCGATAGCGATCGTCCTCGCCCTCGATGATGATCCATGGCGCCCAGGGCGTATTTGTCATGCGCAACACGTGGCCGACCACATCCTGCAGCTTGTCGTAGGTCTTGAGCCGTTCCCAGTTCCATTTGGTGACCCGCCAGGCCGTCTTCGGATCCTTCTCCAACGCTTTCAGGCGGCGCTTCTGGCCGTCCTTGGTGAGGTGGAACCAGAACTTCAGCACCAGCGCGCCTTCGTTGACCAGCATGGCCTCGAAGCGGTTGATCTGGTCGATGCGCGCATCCATCGCCGCCTTGGTCATGCTGCCTTCGAGGCGGTCATGGATCGGGCTCGAATACCATGAACCGGCGAATACGCCGATGCGACCCTTGGGCGGCAGCGCGCGCCAGTAACGCCACATGAAGGGCCGCGCCCGTTCTTCGTCGGTCGGCGCCGAAAACGCCAGGGTCGAGATGAAGCGCGGGTCCATCCATTCGTAAAGAATATTGATGGTTTCGCCCTTGCCGGCGCCGTCCTGGCCGCTGACCAGCACGACCACCGGAATCTTGCCGTTTTCCTTGAGGTCGTACTGGGCATCCTGCAGTGCCGCACGCAGCGCCGGCACGGCCTTCTTGTACGTGTCCTTGTCGACCTTGTGGCCGATTTCCGCAGATTCAAACATCACCAATCTCCCCAAAGTGCCATCATTGCCGCCACGGCGCCGAGCCCGGCGGTTTCGCTGCGCAACACGCGCGGCCCCAGCCCGACGGCACGGAAGCCCGCGGCTCGCGCCGCCAGCAGTTCGCCTTCCTCAAAGCCCCCTTCCGGCCCAATCAGCAGGCTGACCGGCGTCGTCGGTGCCGCCAGGTCACGTAAAGACCCCATCCCTCCCGGTGCACAGACGAAGCCTAGCCCATTGTCCCGCGCTGCCACGCCAAGATATTGCGGCAGATCAAGAATCGGTGCGACGGCCGGGACGCGATTGCGCCCGGACTGCTCGCAGGCAGCGATGGCGATCTTTTGCCAATGCTCGACCCGGCGCGTCGCGCGCTCGCCGGAAAGCCGGATCAGGCTGCGTTTCGCCGCCACCGGTTGAATGCGGCTGACGCCCAGTTCGACGGCCTTCTGCACCACCAGGTCCATCTTGTCGCCGGAGGGCAGGGCCTGCACCAGCGTCAGGTTCAGCGGCGGCTCGCAGTCGATGGCGGAGAATTCCCTGAGCGTCGCCCGCAGGCTCTTGCCGGCCGGATTGAGCGTGGCGAGCCACTGTCCGCCGCGCCCGTCGAACAGGATCGCCATGTCGCCGGCGGCGACCCGGAGCACCTTCAGCGCGTGGTGGGCGGCTTCGTCCGCCAGTTCGACGGTCGCGCCCGGATGCAGCGCAAACGGACAGAAGAATCTCGGTATCATGCACGGATTATCACCAAAACGAAGTTTCAGTGCAGGCTAACGCCGGAATTATCGGCGTTAAGCGAAGCGGCCGAAACTAATCATTGGAGGCCCCGCATGGCCAGTCTTTCCCCGCCCGTCTGCGACTTCGGCCGCCCGGCCGTCGATTTCGACCTGCCCGGCGTGGATGGCCGGCGTCATTGCCTCGCCAGCGCCCGCGGCCCGAAGGGCTTGCTGGTCATGTTCATCTGCAACCACTGTCCCTACGTCAAGGCGGTGATCCATCGCATCGTGCGCGATACCAGGGAACTGGCCGCGCTGGGCATCGGCAGCATAGCCATCATGAGCAACGACCCGACGGAGTATCCGGAGGATTCGTGGCAGGACATGGAGCGGATTGCGCGCGACCTGGCGTTTCCGTTTCCCTATGTGCTCGACCGGTCGCAGGAGGTTGCCAGGGCCTACGGTGCCGTCTGCACGCCGGATTTCTTCGGCTACAACGAAAAGCTGGAACTGCAGTATCGCGGCCGCCTCGATGAATCGCGCAAGGACACCGCGCCGGAATACGTGCGCCGCGATCTGTTCGAGGCCATGCGGCAAGTCGCGCTGAGCGGGCAGGGCCCGGCGCAGCAGGTGCCAGGCATCGGCTGTTCGATCAAGTGGCGCGACGGCTGAGCATCCGCGCTCCCCGCCGGGCCGCCCCAAGGGGGGCGCAGCCAACCCACGGAGCCGCGCAGCGGCGAACCACCGTCACCCCCTGCCTTGGGCAGGGGGCCGGGGGGATGGTAGTTCAGTGAGCGTCGGCCAGCGAAGAGCAAAGTCGTCCACCATTCCGACCGTTCTGCGCGGCGCGCTTCTGGCCAGCGTCGCGCTGCTGGTCGGACTCATCATCGGAGGTCAAATGGGACTGTTTTCGGGCACGCGTCCGGCGGACCTGGGCGTGCATGACGGTCGGCTCAAGCCGGCGCCGCCGACGCCGAATTGCGTGAATAGCCAGAGCACGGAGGGCTATTCGAAGATCGCACCCCTGGCCTATGCCGGCGACGGCAAGGCCGCCCTGGCGCGCCTGCATGCCCTCGTTGCGGCGCTGCCGGCGGCCAGGATCATCGACGTCCGGGCCGACTATGTCCGTGCCGAGTTCAAGTCGAAATGGCTGGGCTTTGTGGACGACGTCGAGTTCCATCTCGACGAACGGGCGGCAGTCATTCATGTGCGCTCGGCGTCGCGCCTCGGGCGCAAGGATTTCGGCGTCAATCGCCAGCGCATCGAAGCCATTCGCACGGCCTTCGGCAACGCGTAGGCCGGCGAAACAGGTGCTACGGCTTCGCTGATTTCGTGCCCGGCGCGGCGGGCGGCGCGTGCTTGCCGATCTGTGCAGCGATCAACCGCGAACCTTCGCTGTCCATGAATCGCACGAAGGCGGTGGCGGCCGGCATCAGCCGCTTGTCGGTGCGATAGACCAGACGCCACTGGCGCTTGACCGGCGTACCGGTGACGTTGAGCTTGACCATGCGGCCGACCGAGCATTCCAGCCCGATGGTGTGCTGCGAAAGGAAGGACAGCCCGAGGCCCGCCATCACGGCCTGCTTGATGGTTTCGTTGCTGCCCAGTTCCATGGTGGCGCCCGCCGTTACCTGGTGCTCCTCGAGAAAGCGCTCCAGCGCGCCGCGGGTGCCGGAACCGGATTCCCGAATCAGCAGGGTTTCTTCGGCCAGTCGCTGTGGGTGGATGCGGCGCTTGTCCGCCAGCGGGTGGTCCGGCACCGCGATGAATACCAGCGGATGCTCGGCAAACACCTTGGCCACGGTCTCGAACTCGTGCGGTGGCGTGCCCATGATGGCCAGGTCGATGTCGTTTTCGGCAAGGCGGCGCACGATGCTGCTGCGGTTGTTGACCGTCAGATGCAGTTCGACGCCAGGATGGCGGCGCCGGAACTCCGCGAGCAGCGACGGCGCGAAGTACTTGGCGGTGCTGACCACGCCGATCTTCAGGCGACCGGCTTCGACGCCCTTCAGCGCAGCCAGCGCCTCACCGGCCTCGCGCAACTGCTCGGCGATGCGCCGCGCCTGGCGCGCCAGTTCCTCGCCGGCGGCCGTCAGGCGGACTTTCTTGCCGGCCTGTTCGGTCAGCGGCAGCCCGGCCTGGTCTTCCAGCGCCTGCACCTGCATCGACACAGCGGGCTGGGTCAGGTGCAGTTCCTCGGCGGCGCGCGAAAAAGAGAGATGGCGGGCAACCGCCTCGAATATCCTGAGCTGACGCAGGGTGGCGTTTTTCATGGCGCAGCAGGCGGCGAAGAACGACCGGCGAGGAAGGCGACGAGTTCGTCGGCCGGCAACGGCCGCGCGAAATGGAAGCCCTGGAATTCGTCGCAATCGGCGCCCGTCAGCAAGGCGAGTTGCGCTGTGGTCTCCACGCCTTCGGCGACCACCGTGAGGCCGAGGCTGTGGGCCAGTGCGATGGTGCCCCGGACGATGGCGAGATCATTGTTGTCATGCGTGATTTCGGCAACGAAGGAACGGTCGATCTTCAGGTAGTCGAAAGGCAGCCGCTTCAGGTAGGACAGCGATGAATAGCCGGTGCCGAAGTCGTCGATGGCAAGCCGGATGCCCATGTTGCGCAGTTGGCCCAACAGCAGCGACGCCCTTTCCGGGTTTTCCATGGCCATGCTTTCGGTGACCTCGAATTCCAGCAGCGCAGCAGGCAGGTCCGCGCCGCGCATCGCCGCCGCTATCTGTTCCGGCAGGCTTGTCAGGCGCAATTGCCGCGCCGACAGATTGATCGCCACGGAGGGCGCGGACAAGCCGGCATCCAGCCATTCGCGCAACTGGCGGACGACCCCTGCCAGCACCCATTCGCCGATGAGGACGATCAGTTCGCTTTCCTCGGCGATCGGAATGAAGCGGTCGGGCAACTGTAGGCCATGGCCCGGCCGGTTCCAGCGTATCAGGGCCTCGACGCCGGTAACCCGGCCGTCCCGGGCGAGGCGCGGCTGGTAGTGCAGCACGAACTGGTCGAGTTGCAAGGCATCGCGCAACTGATGCTCGACGGCCAGCCGTTCGATGGCGGCCTGATTCAGTTCCGGCGAGAAGAACTGGAAGCCGTTGCGCCCGAGTGCCTTGGCGTGATACATCGCGGTATCCGCATACTTCATCACGGTATCGACGTCGCCGCCGTCCCGCGGGTAGATGCTGACGCCGATCGAGGCGGTACTGTGCAGGACGTGGCCTTCGACAAGGTAGGGCTCGGCCAGCGCGTCCAGAATGCTGCCGGCCACCGTGACCGCGACTTCGGGGGCCTCGAGCGCCGGCAGGACGACGACGAATTCATCCCCGCCCACGCGCGCCACGGTGTCTGAAGCCCGCACGGCCTTGCGCAGGCGGCGCGCGGCTTCAACCAGCAGCAGGTCGCCGACATGGTGCCCGAGCGTATCGTTGATGGTCTTGAAGCGGTCGAGATCGAGAAACATCACCGCGACGCTGCGACGATTGCGCGCCGCCTCGGCGATGGATTGATCGAGCCGCGATTCCAGCGCCATGCGGTTGGGCAGCGTGGTCAGCGGATCGTGGTGGGCGAGGTGGCGAATGTCTTCCTCGGCCCGCTTTCTTGCCGTGACATCGGTATAGATGGTGACGAAGCCGCCTCCCGGGAGCGGCGCCCCGCGGATCTCCAGCACGATTCCGTCCGGGCGCTGGCGTTCGAACAGGTGGGCCACCGGATGGCGGGCCCGTTCCAGGATCTCCTGGATCCTTGCCTCGACGTCTTCCGTGCCGTACTCGCCGCGCGAGGCGTTGTGGCGGATCAGCGCCTCGAACGCAGGTTGCGGATCGGCGAAAAGTTCGTCAGGGAAATCCAGCAGTTGCTTGAACGACTGGTTCCATGCAATCAGGCGCAGTGCGCCATCGAACACGCTGACCCCGCCCGGCATGTTGTCGAGAATGCTTTTCAGGACGGCATTGCTGCGCTGGAGCGCCAGTTCGGTCTGCTTGCGTTCGGTGATGTCGGTGTAGGTGGTGATGAAGCCCGCGATGCGGCCTTCGACGTGAAACGGTTTGCCGACGACGAGATGGGCGCGGCCGCCGGGGCGCACTCTTTCGAAGCTGTGCGGCAGGAACTGCAACGCCAGTTCGCACCGCTCCAGCACCTGCTGCTCGGGATCCCCGGGGCCGTAGTCGCCGCGCCGTGCGGGAATGCGGACCAGGTCGGCAAAGGAAACGCCCCTGGTCATGATTTCGTGCGGCAGTTCCAGCACCTCGACCATGCCTTCGTTCCATACCAGCAGCTTGAGCTGGTCGTCAAAGACGCTGATGCCCTGCGGCAGGCCGCCGAGGATGTTCTCCAGCAGCGCCGACTGGCGACGCAACTCCGCCTCCACGGTGGTTCGCGCGCCGATTTCGTCGTTGAGCCTTGCGTTGGCGTCGGCCATTTCCTTCATGCGGGCCTGTTGTTCGCGCAACTGGGACTCCAGCTTGCGGTGCACCAGGCCAATCTGGGTGACCATCAAGCCTGCCATCGCGGCGAAGGTGAGCAGCGCCGCCATCCAACTGAAGGGACTGCTGACGAATACCCCTACATCGTAGGAAAACACCAGATGCCCGGTCAGGACCATCAGCGCCGTCGCCAGCATCGTCGCCGCCGCGGCAGCCGCCGCAATCAGGCCGCCGCGCAGTCCGTAGAAGGATGTCGCGACAATGCACAGCGCCAGATAGAGGGGCGCCGAGTTACCGATGAAGCCGTAGAAGAAGTAGCCTAGAGTCGCCGCCGCATAGAGCGCCAGCAGGAAGATCGGCGCCAGCTTTCTGGCGCCGATGCGATAGCGCAGGAGGTAGCTGAGCAGCAATGCGGCGTAGAGCAAGGCGTAGGGAAGGCCGAGGGCGTTGCCCAGGTGCAGGTTGCGCGCCATGTTGCCCAGCATCAGAACCGTGCCCGCCACCAGGGCCGCCGTGTAGGTGGCCATGACCGCCTCTTCGCGGACCGACCGCATCAGACCGGATACGTCGCTCGAATCGCCCGTCATGCCCCCCCCTGCCATTCTCCGCGGCGTCTGACCTGCCGCTTCGGTTCATCTTATCACCGCCATAAGGAACCATGACTGTTACTTATGGGTGCCGGGAAGCTATGATGCCTGTCAGCGCTGCGCCAAATGCCGCACTTCGCAACACCCGGATTGAGGAGAACCGAATGGACCAATCGAGCCGCTATGCCGACCTGAGCCTCAGGGAAGAGGACCTGATCACGGGCGGCAAACACATCCTGGTCGCCTACAGGATGAAGCCCAAGGCCGGTACCGGCTATCTGGAAGGCGCCGCCCACTTTGCCGCAGAATCCTCCACCGGCACCAACGTGGAAGTGTCGACCACCGACGACTTCACCAAGGGCGTCGATGCGCTGGTGTATCACATCGACGAAGCCACCGAGGACATGCGCATCGCCTACCCGATCGAACTGTTCGACCGCAACGTGATCGATGGGCGCTTCATGCTGGTTTCCTTCCTGACGCTGGTCATCGGCAACAACCAGGGCATGGGCGACATCGAGCATGCCAAGATGATCGACTTCTACATGCCCGACCGCGTGATCCAGATGTTCGACGGCCCGGCCAGGGACATCACGGACCTGTGGCGCATCCTCGGCCGTCCGGTGCGGGACGGCGGCTACATCTCCGGCACCATCATCAAGCCCAAGCTCGGCCTGCGTCCGCAACCGTTCGCCGCGGCGGCTTATCAGTTCTGGCTCGGCGGCGACTTCATCAAGAACGACGAGCCGCAAGGCAACCAGGTCTTCGCCCCGATCAAGAAGGTGCTGCCGCTGGTCTATGACTCGCTGAAGCGCGCGCAGGACGAAACGGGCGAGGCCAAGCTGTTCTCGATGAACATCACCGCCGACGATCATTACGAGATGTGCGCGCGGGCAGACTACGGACTGGAAGTGTTCGGTCCCGATGCCGACAAGCTGGCCTTCCTGGTCGACGGCTACGTCGGCGGCCCCGGCATGGTCACCACCGCGCGCAGGCAGTACCCCAACCAGTACCTGCACTACCACCGCGCCGGCCACGGCGCGGTCACTTCGCCCAGTTCCAGGCGCGGCTACACCGCCTTCGTGCTGGCGAAGATGTCGCGGCTGCAAGGGGCGTCCGGCATCCACGTCGGCACCATGGGCTACGGCAAGATGGAAGGCGAAGGCGACGACCGGATCATCGCCTACATGATCGAGCGCGACGAATGCCAGGGCCCGGTTTACTACCAGAAGTGGTTCGGCATGAAGCCGACCACCCCGATCATCTCCGGCGGCATGAACGCCCTGCGTCTGCCCGGATTCTTCGAGAATCTCGGCCACGGCAACGTGATCAATACGGCCGGTGGCGGCGCCTACGGCCACATCGATTCTCCGGCAGCCGGGGCCATCTCGCTGCGCCAGGCATATGAATGCTGGAGGGCCGGCGCCGACCCGATCCAGTGGGCCAGGGAGCACAGGGAATTCGCGCGTGCCTTCGAATCGTTTCCGAAGGATGCAGACATGCTGTTTCCCGGCTGGCGCGAAAAGATCGGCGCACACTAGCGCGCCATCCGCGAATATTTTCAGGAGCAGGACTCATGCACCACGGCCGCACCACGCTGACGCGATATACCATCGAGCAGGAGCACAAGCATCCGGGCGCCTCGGGGGAGTTCTCCGCGCTGCTCAACTCCCTCGCCACGTCGATCAAGATCATCTCCAACCAGGTGAACAAGGGCGCATTGATCGGCACACTCGGCAATGCCGGCCCCGACGGTGCGTCGGTCAACAGTCAGGGCGAGGTGCAGAAGCGGCTCGACGTCATCAGCAACGATGTCATGCTCCAGGAAAACGAGGGGTCCGGCGACCTGAGCGGCATGGCCTCCGAGGAAATGGAAGGGGTGTACTCGATTCCCGACCATTGCCGGCGCGGCAAGTATCTGCTGGTCTTCGATCCGCTCGACGGCAGTTCCAATATCGATGTGAACATGACGGTGGGAACCATTTTTTCAATCCTGCGCGCGCCCGATCCGGGCAGCAACGCCAGCATCGAGGATTTCCTGCAGCCCGGCACGGCACAGGTTTGCGCCGGCTTCGCGCTGTATGGCCCGGCGACCATGCTGGTGCTGACCACCGGCGATGGCGTCGATGGCTTCACTCTGGACCGCGACATCGGCGCTTTTGTCCTGACCCACCCGCAGATGCACATTCCGGCCGACGCGGACGAATTCGCCATCAACGCGTCCAACGAGCGGTTCTGGGAACCCCCGGTGAAGCGTTACATGGAAGAGTGCCTGGCCGGCAAGACGGGTTCCAGGGGCAAGGACTTCAATATGCGCTGGATCGCCTCGCTGGTGGCGGAAACCTTCCGCATCCTGACGCGCGGCGGGATTTTCATGTACCCGAAGGACAACAAGGATCCGGCCATGCACGGTCGCTTGCGATTGATGTACGAGGCCAACCCGATTTCCTTCGTGATCGAGCAGGCCGGGGGCTCGGCGACCACCGGGCGCCAGCGGGTGATGGAGGTCGCGCCGACGGAACTGCACCAGCGCGTGCCGCTGATCTTCGGCTCGAAAAACGAAGTCGATCGCGTCTCCCGCTACTACCAGGAATATGTCAGCGGCAAGGATCCGGATACCTTCGGTTCGCCGCTGTTTTCAACGCGCTCGCTGTTCAGGGCCCAATGAGACTCTAGCCAGGAGATATGCATGTCGGTCAAGCATCCCATCGTCGCCATCACCGGATCTTCCGGCGCCGGCACCTCCACGGTCACCAAGTCCTTCGACCAGGTTTTCCGCCGCGAAAAAATCAAGGCGGTCATCGTCGAGGGTGATTCCTTTCATCGCTTTGACCGCCTGGCCATGAAGGCGGCCATGGAAGAGGCGCGACTGCAGGGCAACAACCATTTCAGCCACTTCGGCCCCGAAGCCAATCTGTTCGAGGAACTGGCCGATCTGTTCAAGACCTACGGGCAAACCGGACGCGGCAAGGTCAGGAAGTACCTGCACAATGCCGAGGAAGCCGCGCCGTATGACCAGCAGTCGGGGGAATTCACGCCCTGGGAGGAGATTCCCCCGAATACCGACCTGATGTTCTACGAGGGTTTGCACGGCGCCGCGGTCACCGACAAGGCCAACGTCGCGCAACATGCCGATCTGCTGGTGGGCGTGGTGCCGACCATCAACCTCGAATGGATCCAGAAGCTGTTGCGCGACAAGACCGCGCGCGGCTACTCGACCGAGGCGGTGGTGGATACCGTGCTGCGCCGCATGCCCGACTACGTGAATTACATCACGCCGCAGTTCTCGCGCACCCATGTGAATTTCCAGCGCGTGCCGACCGTCGATACCTCGAATCCCTTCATCGCCCAGGACATCCCGACCCCCGACGAGAGCTTTGTCGTGATCCGCTTTGCCCATCCGAAGGGCATCGACTTTCCCTACCTGCTGTCCATGGTGCAGGGTTCCTTCATGTCGCGGCCGAACATCATCGTGGTGCCCGGCGGCAAGATGGAACTGGCGATGCAACTGATCTTCACGCCCCTGATCCTGCGCATGATGGAGAATCGCAAGCGGCTCTGACCGGCAGCGACCGAGCATCCGCAATCCAGCGCGATCCACCCGGTTTCGCCGACAATACCGGGTTCCTCCGACGGAACACCTCCCTTCTCCAAAAGCCTGATGCCACCATGACAACCCCACCGTCCACCGCCGCATCCGCAGTTGCCTTCCCAGTCGCATCCTTTGGCGCAAGCCTTCCCAATGCCATTCGCGCCCTTGCCATGGACGCGGTACAGAAGGCCAATTCCGGCCACCCCGGTGCTCCGATGGGCATGGCCGAAATCGCCGAGGTGCTGTGGAATCGCCACCTGCGGCACAATCCGCGGAATCCGCACTGGGCCGACCGCGACCGTTTCGTGTTGTCCAACGGCCACGGCTCGATGCTGCTGTATGCCCTGCTGCACCTGACGGGCTATGACCTGTCGATCGACGACCTGAAGCAGTTCCGCCAGTTGCACAGCAAGACGCCGGGCCACCCCGAGGTCGGCTGCACGCCGGGAGTCGAGACCACCACCGGCCCGCTCGGGCAGGGCATCAGCAATGCGGTGGGCATGGCGCTGGCGGAGAAGCTGCTGGCGAACGAGTTCAACCGTCCCGACCATGAGATCGTCAACCATTTCACCTACGTGTTCCTCGGCGACGGCTGCCTGATGGAAGGCATCTCCCATGAAGCCTGTTCGCTCGCCGGTACCTGGGGCCTGGGGAAGCTGATCGCCTTTTACGACGACAACGGGATTTCGATCGACGGTCATGTCGAGGGCTGGTTCACCGACAACACGCCGGAGCGCTTCGACGCTTACGGCTGGCAGGTGATCCGCAAGGTGGACGGACACGACCCGACCGCCATCGAGGCGGCGATTCGCGAGGCGCGGGATGACACGACAAGGCCGACGCTGATCTGCTGCAAGACGGTGATCGGCATGGGGTCGCCGAACAAGCAGGGCAGCCACGATGCGCATGGCGCGCCGCTGGGCGAGGCCGAAGTCGCCGCCACCCGCGCGCACATCGGCTGGCCGTATCCCGCGTTCGAGATTCCCCGGGAAGTCTATGCGGGATGGGACGCGAAGCAGAAAGGCGCCGCCTGGGAAGCCGAGTGGCAGGGCCGCTTCGACGCCTACGCCAGGGCCAACCCGGAACTCGCTGCCGAATTCGAGCGGCGCATGGCCGGCGATTTGCCCGCGGACTGGCATGCGCATGTCGACTCCGTGCTGAAACGGATCGACGAAAAGGCCGAGAGCATCGCCACGCGCAAGGCCTCGCAGAACAGCATCGAAGCCTTTGCACCGAAGCTGCCCGAACTGCTGGGCGGCTCCGCCGACCTCACGGGTTCCAATCTCACCACCTGGTCCGGTTCCAGGGCGGTGACGCCGGACGGCCGCGGCAACTACATCTACTACGGCGTGCGCGAGTTCGGCATGGCCGCCATCGTCAATGGCATCGCCCTGCACGGCGGCTTCATTCCCTATGGCGGCACCTTCCTGATGTTCTCGGAATACGCGCGCAATGCACTGCGCATGGCGGCGCTGATGAAGCAGCGCTCCATCTTCGTGTTCACCCACGAATCCATCGGCCTCGGCGAGGACGGTCCCACCCACCAGCCGGTGGAGCAGCTGGCCAGCCTGCGGCTGATTCCCAACATGGATACCTGGCGCCCCTGTGACAGCGTCGAATCCGCAGTGGCATGGGCCTGTGCGCTTGAGCGCCGCAGCGGCCCGACCAGCCTGGCCTTCTCGCGGCAGAACCTGCCTTTCGTCAAGCGCGACGCGGCGGCGCTGGCCGGCATCAGGCGCGGCGGCTATGTCCTCGCAGAGAGCGCCGGGACGCCAAGGGCGGTGGTGATCGCCACGGGCTCGGAAGTCGACCTGGCGCTCAAGGCGCAGTCGGAACTGGCGGCGGAAGGCATTCATGTGCGTGTGGTATCCTTGCCCTGCACCAATGTCTTCGACCGGCAGGATGCGGCGTATCGCGCCAGCGTGCTGCCCGGGGGTGTGGTGCGGGTCGCAGTGGAGGCCGGCGTCAGCGATGGCTGGTACAAGTACGTCGGACTGGAAGGAGCCGTCGTCGGTCTTGACCGCTTCGGCGAGTCGGCTCCGGCGGGCGTGTTGTTCAGGGAGTTCGGCTTTACCGTCGACAACGTGGTGGCGACGGTAAAAAGACTAATCTAGTTTCTTTTTTCAGGAGTTTCGGCATGACGATCAAAGTTGGCATCAACGGGTTTGGCCGCATCGGGCGCATGGTGTTCCGCGCCGCGATCAAGGATTTCTCTGACATCGAGGTCGTTGGCATCAACGACCTGCTCGAACCGGATTACCTCGCGTATATGCTGAAGTTCGACTCGGTGCATGGCCGCTTCAAGGGCGAGGTTTCGGTCGACGGCTCGACGCTGGTGGTCAACGGCAAGAAGATTCGCCTGACTGCGGTCAAGGATCCGGCGGAGCTGAAATGGAATGAAGTCGGCGCCGACATCGTCGTCGAGTCCACCGGCCTGTTTCTGACCAAGGAAACCGGCGCCAAGCATATTGCCGCCGGCGCCAAGAAAGTCATCATGTCGGCGCCGTCGAAGGACGACACCCCGATGTTCGTCTACGGCGTCAACGACAAGACCTATGCCGGCCAGACCATTATCTCGAACGCATCATGCACCACCAACTGCCTGGCTCCGGTGGCCAAGGTGCTCAACGACGCCTTTGGCATCAAGCGCGGCCTGATGACCACCGTGCATGCCGCCACTGCGACGCAGAAGACCGTCGATGGTCCGTCCAACAAGGACTGGCGCGGCGGTCGCGGCATCCTCGAGAACATCATTCCCTCCTCGACCGGCGCCGCCAAGGCCGTTGGCGTGGTGATCCCGGAACTCAACAAGAAGATCACCGGCATGGCGTTCCGTGTGCCGACCTCAGACGTCTCGGTCGTCGATCTGACCGTGGAACTCAACAAGCCCGCCAGCTATGACGAGATCTGCGCCGCGATGAAGGCCGCCTCGGAAGGCCCGATGAAGGGCGTGCTCGGCTACACCAAGGAAAAAGTCGTCGCCACCGATTTTCGCGGCGAGAGCTGCACCTCGGTGTTCGATGCCGACGCCGGCATTGCGCTCGACAGCACCTTCGTCAAGGTGGTGTCCTGGTACGACAACGAGTGGGGCTATTCCTGCAAGGTGCTGGAGATGGTTCGCGTGATGGCGAAGTAAGGGCGCCAGGAGAGATTTACCACCTGGGCGCCGGAAACACCGGCTTGCGGCAGGAACGTGGCAAGGTCTTTGCCCGGTCCTGCCGGTTCCCGGTGAGACTGACGCCTTGGCGGTGACGCCCTTTCATGTATGTCAGCAAACCCACCGCTGATTTGGTCGCAGGCAGGCGCGTGCTGATCGGTGCCGATTTGAACCTGCCACGCGCGACAGGCTGAAGCGAGGCGACCCCCATGACCATGCAGCGCGCGACCAAGATCGTCGCCACCCTGGGACCGGCTTCCAATACTCCGGAACGGCTCGCCGAACTGGTCGCCGCCGGCATCGATGTGGTGCGCCTGAATTTTTCCCACGGCACGCCGGAAGACCACCAGAAGCGCGTCAGCATGCTGCGCGAGGTGGCGCAACAGGCCGGCCGCACGGTTGGCGTGATGGCCGACCTGCAGGGTCCAAAGATCCGCATCGGCAAATTTGCCACCGGTTCGGTGGCCATCAAGGCGGGACAAAGCTTCATACTCGATGCGGCGTGCACGCTTGGCGATGACGGACGGGTAGGCCTCGACTATCCCGAACTGATCGACGACGTCACCGCGGGCGACGTGCTGTTGCTCGATGACGGACGCACGGTGTTCGACATCGAGCGCATCGAAGGCAGCGAAATCCATTGCCGCAACCGGCACGACGGCGAGTTGTCCAACAACAAGGGCATCAACAAGCAGGGCGGCGGGCTTTCAGCGCCGGCCCTGACGCCCAAGGACATGGCGGACATCAAGACCGCGGCGGCGCTGAATGTCGACTACGTTGCGGTGTCCTTTCCCAAGTCAGGCGCCGACATGCGCCAGGCGCGCCAGTTGTTGCGCGACGCCGGATCCGACGCCCTGGTGATCGCCAAGATCGAGCGCGTCGAGGCGGTGGAGAACCTGGACGACATCCTGCATGCCACGGACGGCATCATGGTGGCGCGCGGCGATCTGGCGGTCGAGGTGGGAGACGCGGCTGTCCCGGCCCTGCAAAAGCACATGATCCGCATGGCCCGCGAGCACAACCGCTTTGCCATCACCGCCACGCAGATGATGGAGTCGATGATCAGCAGCCCGGTGCCCACCCGCGCCGAGGTATCGGATGTCGCCAACGCGGTGCTCGACGGTACCGACGCCGTGATGCTGTCGGCCGAGACCGCCTCGGGCGCCTATCCGGTGCAGGCGGTGGAAGCCATGGTACGCGTGTGTTTCGCCGCGGAAAAATCGCAGACCATCGCGCTCCAGACCGATGCCCTCGACAAGCAGTTTCACGAGCAGGAGTTCACGCGCATCGATCAGTCGATCTCGATGGCGGCGATATTCACCGCCTTCCATCTCAAGGTGAAGGCTATTGCCACGCTGACCGAGTCGGGTTCGACCACGCTGTGGATGAGCCGGATCAATTCCGGCGTTCCGATCTACGCGCTGACGCCGCGCATTCGCACCCGCTACCGCGTCAGCATCTACCGCAGCGTCTATCCCTTGCTGACCAAGTACATCGCCACGGACCGCGATGAGCTGCTGTGGCAGGCCGAAGACACCCTGATTGCGGCAGGCGCGGTGGAGGCAGGCGACCTGATCGTGCTCACCATCGGCGAGCCGATCGGCAAGGCGGGTTGCACCAACACCATGAAACTGGTGAAGGTCGGCGAGTACCGCCGGCCACCGGCGGAAGCCAAATAGACCGGGGAGATTGACTTGCCCCTGTTCGAATCCAGCATCGCCAGCCTGCCGCTGCTGGGCCGCGGCAAGGTGCGCGACATCTACGCGGTCGGCGAGGACAAGCTGCTGATCGTCACCACGGATCGCCTGTCGGCCTTTGACGTGGTTCTGCCCGACCCGATTCCGGGCAAGGGCGCGGTGCTCACCGCCGTGGCCAACTTCTGGTTCGGCAAGCTGGCCCACGTGGTGCCCAACCAATTGACCGGCATCGATCCCGAGGCCGTGGTGGCCGGTGACGAAGAAAAGGCGCAGGTGCGCGGTCGTGCGCTGGTGGTCAAGCGTTTGAAGCCGCTGCCGATCGAAGCGGTCGCGCGCGGCTTTTTGATCGGATCGGGCTGGAAGGACTATCAGGCAAGCGGCGCCGTTTGCGGCATCGCGCTGCCGCCGGGCCTGAAAATGGCCCAGCAATTGCCCGAGCCGCTATTTACTCCGGCGACCAAGGCCGAGATGGGCGACCATGACGAAAACATCGACTACGCCGCAGTCGAGAAGCTGATCGGCGTCGAACTGGCGAAAACGGTCAGGCAAACCACCCTGCGCCTGTATCGCGAGGCGGCGGCTTTCGCGCGCTTGCGCGGCATCATCATCGCCGATACCAAGTTCGAGTTCGGCCAGGACGAGACCGGCCGGCTGTACCTGATCGATGAAGTGCTGACGCCCGATTCCTCGCGCTTCTGGCCGGCCGACAAGTACCAGGCCGGCATCAGTCCGCCGAGCTTCGACAAGCAGTTCATCCGCGATTACCTCGAAACGCTGGACTGGAACAAGCAGGCGCCGGGACCAAGGCTGCCGCAAGACATCATCGACAAGACCGCGGCCAATTACCGTGAAGCGCTGACGCGCCTTACCGGCGCGCAGAAGACCTGATTTCCCGCCGAAGCCCGTCCGATGAACGCTGCCATCGCCGACTCGCAGCCGCCGACTCTGCCCGCTGTGCGCAAGGTAGGCTTTGGCGAACCGCTGAAGTGGCTGGGACGGGGCTGGACTGACCTCTGGCGGCAACCGGCGGCCAGCCTGTTCTATGGCGTCGCCATAGCCGCGGGCGGCGCCGTCATGCTCGGCCTTACGGTGCGGCTGCCGTATCTGTTTGCCGCCGCCGTTACCGGCTTCGTGCTCGTGGCACCGATGTTCGCGGCCGGACTCTATGAACTCTCGCGCTGCTACCTGGCCGGCGAGCCTGCCTCGCTCGTCCGGTCGATGGCGGCCTGGCAGCGCAACCCTTCCGGCCTGATCGGCTTCGGTCTGCTGTCGATCATCGTCGGCACGGCGTGGCAACTGGTGTCGGTGGTTATCCTGGCGCTGTTCTACAAGGGAACCGCCATGGTGCCGATGGACATGATGATCGAGGTGGTGATCGACCCGCGGCACTACATGATGTTCTTCGTCTACCTGAGCGCGGGCGCCGTGCTGGCCTCCCTGGTGTTCGTCCTCAGCGTGGTCTCGGTGCCGATGCTGGTTGACCGCCGCTGCGGCCTGCTTTGCGCGCTGGCGACCAGCATCGACGCGGTGGCGGAGAACCCCTTGCCCCTGGCCTTCTGGGCGTTCATCATCATGCTGCTGTGCGGCCTCGGTTTCGCCACCGCGCTGGTCGGGCTGATCGTTGTCCTGCCCTGGCTCGGACACGCCAGCTTTCACGCCTACCGGGATCTGGTCGCGAACGAGGCATCGGCGGCTTGACGCCGGCGGACAGCGACGCCAGGTGCGGCGGCCGCAACTCATCGACAACCAGGCATTGAACCGGCGTCCTTTGCCCCCAACTTGAAACCATGAATCCATTGCTCGATTTCAGCGGCCTGCCCCGCTTCGACGCCGTTCAGCCCGAACACGTCACCCCTGCCATCCGCCAGTTGCTTGATGAAAACCGCGCCTTGATCGAGCGCCTGGTCGCCCCGTCGACCGCCGCCGGTTGGGACGCCTTCGTGCAGCCGATGCTCGATGCCGGCGAGCGTTTGTCGCGCGCCTGGGGCGTGGTCGGCCACCTGCATTCGGTCAATGATGTGCCTCCCTGGCGCGAGGCTTACAACGCGATGCTGCCCGAGGTATCGAGTTTCTACGCCGACCTGGGGCAGAACCTGGCGCTGTTCGCCAAATTCAAGGCGCTTGCCGCCAGTGCGGAGTTCCCCGCGTTGTCGCCGGCCCGGCGCCGCATCATCGACAACGAGTTGCGCGACTTCCGGCTGTCCGGCGCCGAATTGCCGGAAGAGCGAAAGCCGCGCTTCAAGGAAATCCAGGAAGAACTGTCGGCGCTGGGCGCCAAGTTTTCCGAGAACGTGCTCGATGCGACCAATGCCCATGCCGAATGGATCGACGAGGAAGCAGCCCTCGGTGGCCTGCCGGAGGATGCGAAGGCCGCGGCCAGGGCGGCGGCCGAGAAGGACGGCAAGACCGGATGGAAGTTCACCTTGCATGCGCCGTCCTACATTCCCGTGCTGCAGTTCTGCGACAACCGCGAGCTGCGCGCGCGCATGCACCGCGCCTACGCCACGCGTGCTTCCGAGTTTGGCCCGGAGGGCTGGAACAACGGCCCGCTGATCGACCGCCTGCTCGCGTTGCGCCATGAAGAAGCACACATGCTCGGCTACGCGAACTTCGCCGAAGTGTCACTGGCCACCAAGATGGCCGACACGCCGGCCCAGGTCGCCGCCTTCCAGCGCGACATGGCGGCCAAGGCGCGCCCCTTTGCCGAGCGGGACATCGCCGAACTGCGCGATTTCGCCAGGCGGGAACTCGGCATGCCGACGCTGGAAAGCTGGGATCTGGCCTGGGCCTCGGAAAAGCTCAAGCAGGCGCGCTACAGCTTTTCCGACGACGAAGTGAAACAGTACTTTCCGGAGCCGCAGGTGCTGGCCGGGCTGTTCCGCGTCATCGAGGCCTTGTTTGCCGTCAGGCTCGCGCCGGATAGCGCGCCGGTGTGGCATCCCGCCGTGCGCTTCTTCCGCATCGAGCGCGGCGGCAAGCTGATCGGCCAGTTCTATCTCGACCTGTATGCGCGCGAAACCAAGCGCGGCGGCGCCTGGATGGACGAGGCGATCACCCGGCGCCGTGCCGCGCACGGCGTGCAGACGCCGGTGGCCTACCTCAACTGCAACTTCCCGGCGCCCCTGGACGCGGCCGGCAAGCCCGCCACCTTCAGCCACGATGATGTCATCACGCTGTTCCACGAATGCGGCCACGGCCTGCACCATCTGCTGACGCAGGTAGACGAACTGCCGGTGTCGGGCATTCACGGCGTCGAATGGGATGCCGTCGAGCTGCCCAGCCAGTTCATGGAAAACTTCTGCTGGGAATGGGACGTGCTCTCCGGCATGACTGCCCATGCCGAAAGCGGGGCGCCGCTGCCGCGCCAGCTCTATGACAAGATGATTGCGGCGAAGAATTTCCAGAGCGGCCTGCAGACCCTGCGCCAGATCGAATTCGGCTTGTTCGATCTGCTGCTGCACAGCGAACTGGTGCCCGGCGCCGCCAAGGGCTTCATGGACCTGCTGGCCGAGGTGCGCCGCGAAGTGGCGGTGCTGGTACCGCCCGAGTGGAACCGCTTTCCGCACAGTTTTTCGCATATTTTCGGCGGCGGCTATGCGGCCGGCTACTACAGCTACAAGTGGGCCGAAGTGCTTTCCGCCGATGCCTACGCGGCCTTCGAGGAAGCCGCGAAGAGCGGCGGCAGCACACTGGATGCGGCCACCGGCGAGCGCTTCTGGCGCGAAATCCTGTCCGTCGGCGGCTCGCGTCCGGCGCTTGAATCCTTCAAGGCATTTCGCGGGCGCGAACCGCAGCCCGATGCGCTGCTGCGGCACAACGGCATGGCCGTAGCGGCCTGAGTCGCCGCCCTGCTCGGGTATCATCGGCGCATGAAAATCGCCACGTGGAACGTGAATTCGCTCAAGGTGCGCCTGCCGCATGTGCTCGACTGGCTGGCGGCGACCGAAGTCGATGTGCTTTGCCTGCAGGAAACCAAGATGGAGGACAAGGTCTTCCCCTATGCCGAACTGGCTGCTGCCGGCTACCATGCCGCGCACAACGGGCAGAAGACCTACAACGGCGTTGCGATCCTGGCGCGCGGCCCGCTTGCGGACGTGCGCTGCGACATCCCCGGTTTCGCCGACGAGCAAAAGCGCGTGATCGCCGCCACGGTGGATGGCCGACGCATCGTCTGCGCCTATATGCCGAATGGGCAGGCGGTCGGTTCCGACAAGTACGACTACAAGCTGCGCTGGCTGGCCGCGCTGGCCGACTTCCTGCGCGAGGAGTTGCAGCGCTGGCCGAACCTGAGCTTGCTCGGTGACTACAACGTCGCGCCGGAAGATCGCGATGTCTATGACCCCGTGGCATGGAAGGACCAGATCCTGTGCAGCGAGCCGGAACGCGCCGCCTTCAGGCAGTTTCTCGATCTGGGTCTGGTTGACGCCTTTCGCCTTTTCGAACAGCCGGAGAAGCTCTACTCGTGGTGGGATTACCGGCAGATGGGTTTTCGCCTCAATCGCGGTTTGCGCATCGACCACGTCCTGCTCTCCAGGCCGCTGGCGGCGGCGTGCCGCGCCTGCGTCATCGACAAGGCGCCGCGCAAGCTGGAGCGGCCTTCCGACCATGCACCCGTGATGGCTACGCTGGACGCCGAACCGGCGTGAAAACCAAGTTTCAGTCGAGGCCGACGTCGGCTTCAGCGACGTCAAGCCAAGCGACCGAAACCAATGCCGAGCCGCTGGTCGCGCCCTATCCGCCCGGCAAAGCTGCCGGCCGGGTGGGAACTGCCGCTGCATCTGGCGCTGGCGACGCTTCACCGAGCCAGCGCAGAACACCGCGCCCCGCGGCGCGACCGCTGGCAATGCAGGCGGTGAGCAGATAGCCGCCGGTCGGGGCTTCCCAGTCGAGCATTTCTCCGGCGCAGAAAGTGCCCGGTAGCGCATGCAACATCAGGTTCTTGTCCAATGCGGCGAAGTCCACGCCGCCGGCGCTGCTGATGGCTTCGTCGAGCGGTCGCGCCGAGACCAGGCGCAGCGGCAGCGACTTGATGCGTGCGGCAAGCCGTGCCGGCGCGGCGAGATCTTCCGCAGTAGCGCAATCGTGGAGCAGGGCCGCCTTGACGCCGTGGATGCCGGCGCGGCGACGCAGATGATTGGCCAGCGAATCGCGACCGCGCGGACGCGCCAGCTCGTCGCTGAGTCTTTTCAGGTCGCGCCCCGGCGCGAGGTCGAGATGCAGCGTGGCGCTGCCCGTGGCCTCGATGCAATCGCGCAGCGCGGCGGAGAGTGCATAGATCAGGCTGCCCTCGACGCCATGCTCGGTGACGAGGAACTCGCCCTCGCGCTTGACCAGTGCGCCGTCCGGCGCGACGAATTCGGCGCTCACGGTCTTCACCGGCGTGCCGGCAAAGCGCTGGCGCAGATGTTCGCTCCAGGCCGCATCGAAGCCGCAATTGGCGGGGCGCAGGGGTTGGACATCGATACCGCGTGCGGTCAGCAGCGGTACCCAGGCGCCGTCCGAACCCAGCCGAGCCCAACTGCCTCCGCCCAGCGCCAGTACCACCGCAGCAGCGTCAACTGCCACTTCGCCTGCCGGGCCGACGAAGCGCAGGGCGTGCCCACCTTCGATCCAGCCGCACCAGCGATGGCGCGCATGGAACACCACGCCGGCAGTGCGCAGCCGGTGCAGCCAGGCGCGCAGCAGCGGCGCGGCCTTCATCTCTTGCGGGAAGACGCGACCGGAACTGCCGACGAAGGTCTCAACGCCGAGCGCTCGTGCCCAGGCGCGCAGTTGCTGCGGGCCGAACTCGTCAAGCCAGTCGCCTATCTCACGGCGGCGGGCGCCGTAGCGGGAGAGAAATGCCTCCGGCGCTTCCGAGTGCGTGAGATTGAGCCCGCCGCGTCCGGCAAGCAGGAACTTGCGACCGACCGAGGGCATGGCATCGAACACCTCGACGTGCCTGCCGGCGGCGCTCAGGACTTCCGCCGCCATCAGGCCGGCCGGGCCGCCGCCGATGACGGCGATCATGCGGACTTGCGCTCGGCCAGCGTATTGGCGAGACGCACATAGTCGGCCACGGCGATATCCTCGGCACGCGCCGTGGGGGCGATGCCCTGCGCCGCGAGATCGGCTTCGCCGATGAATTCCCGCAGGGTATTGCGCAGCATCTTGCGCCGCTGCGAGAACGCGGCCTTGACCACGGCGGCGAAGAGCGCCGGATCCCTGGCCAGCGCGGCGTCGGTATCGCCGCTTGCGAACTCGATGGGAATCATGCGCACGATGGCCGAGTCGACTTTGGGCGGCGGACTGAAGGCATCGGGGGGAACGATGAACATCCGCTCCATGTGGTAACGGTACTGCAGCATCACCGACAGGCGTCCGAATTCCTTGCTGCCCGGCGCGGCCACCATGCGATCCACCACCTCCTTCTGCAACATGAAGTGCATGTCATGAACCAACGGCGCGTACTGAACCAGATGGAACAGCAACGGGCTGGAGATGTTGTAGGGCAGGTTGCCGACGATCCTCAGCGGCCCTTCACGCTTCAGCCCGCCGAAGTCGAATTCAAGCGCGTCGCCTTCGTGGATGGTCAGTCGGCCGGGCGGAAAGCGGTTCGCCAGGCGCGCGATCAGGTCGCGGTCGATTTCGACGACATGCAGATGATCGATGCATTCGAGCAACGGCCCGGTAATGGCGCCCAGCCCGGGGCCGATCTCGACCAGTGTGTCACCCGCCCGCGGCGCAATGGCATCCACGATCCTGCGAATGATGGCCGGCGCGACCAGGAAGTTCTGCCCAAACCGCTTGCGCGCCACATGGCCTTGCTGCTGCGGGCGCTGTTCCTTCACCCGCAGGTGCTCTCGCCGCGCACCGGCATGCCGTCATGGAACAGCGTCAGCGTGCCGGGCGCCAGGGTGATCCATTCTTCATTGTCGGTCAGCGGCAGGGTGGCGATCACCGCGACGCGGTCCTCGGGGTTGGTCACTTCGCTGAAATCCACGCTGACGTCCTGATCCTTCAGGTGGGCGACGGCGAAGGGCGCCTGGCGTACCACGTAGCAGAGCTTGCTGCCGCAGTGGGCGAACAGGCAATCGCCGCTGGAGAGCAGGAAATTGAATTCGCCATGCCGGGCAATCCGTCCGGCCAGCTCGGCGAGCGCGGCGAACAGGGCATCCCGGCGCGGCATGCGGTCGCCGAAGCGGCTGCGCAACTCCTGCAGGATGTGGCAGAAGGCGCGTTCCGAGTCGGTCCCGCCGACAGGCGTGAAGCTGCCGTCGAGCGGCGGCGCGAATTCCTTCAGGTTGCCGTTGTGGGCGAAGATCCAGTAACGGCCCCACAGCTCGCGCTGGAAGGGATGCGTGTTCTCCAGTGCGATGCGTCCCTGCGTCGCCTTGCGGATGTGGGCAATGACATTCTTCGAGTGGATCGGGTAGTTGCGCACCAGTTCGGCCACGGCCGATTGCGCCGACGGCTCGACATCGAGGAACACCCGGCAGCCGGGCCCTTCGAAGAAGGCGATGCCCCAGCCGTCCCGGTGCACATCGGTGAGCCCGCCGCGCGTGCGAAAACCCTCGAAGGAGAAACAGATGTCGGTAGGGGTGTTGCAGTTCATGCCGAGCAACTGGCACATGGCTAGCCCTCACCCCTGCGCGATGCCATCTCGATGGCGGCGTCGATGGCGGCGAACAGGCTCTCGGGCGAGGCTCTCCCCGTGCCGGCGAGGTCGAGCGCCGTGCCATGGTCGACCGAAGTGCGGATGATCGGCAAACCCAGCGTGACATTGATGCCCTGGTCGAAGGCCGCGTACTTGAGAACCGCCAGCCCCTGGTCGTGATACATCGCCAGTTGCGCGTCGGAGCCTGCCAGCACGTTGCGGGTGAACAGCGTGTCCGCCGGCAGCGGACCGACCAGGTCCATGCCTTCGGCACGCAGTTTGTCGAGCACCGGGGAGATGACGTCGATTTCCTCGCGGCCCATGTGACCTCCTTCGCCGGCATGGGGGTTGAGTCCGGCGACGAGGATGCGCGGCCCGGCGATGCCGAACCGGGTCTGCAACTCGCGATGCAGGATGCGCAGGGTGGTTTCCAGGTCGCCGCGCGTGATCGCCGCCGGCACGTCCTTCAGCGCCAGATGGGTGGTGGCCAGCGCGACGCGCAAACCCGCTCCGGCGAGCATCATCACCACGCGCGGCGTGGCCGTGTGTTCGGCCAGGTATTCGGTATGGCCGCTGAACGCGATGCCGGCATCATTGATGGCGCCCTTGTGCACCGGCGCGGTGACCATCGCCGCATACTCGCCGCCGCGGCAGCCGGCCAGTGCGAGATCGAGCAGCCGCAGCACATAGCGGGCGTTGTTCGGATCGAGACGTCCGCAGGTGCAGGGTACGGTCAGCGGGACGTGGCGGATCTCGATGGCGTCCGCATCAACACCGAGGCTTTGCGCCCGTTGCGCCATGAGTTGGCGATCGCCGAGAATCACCAGGCGCGCGGGCCAGCTACGCCCTGCCAGCCGCAGGCAGATATCCGGGCCGATGCCGGCCGGTTCGCCCGAGGTGATGGCGATCACCGGCGGCGCTGACGCAATCCGGCTAGCGTTCTTCGACGCGGTATTCGACATAGGCGCGATCGCGCATCTGCCTGACCCAGTCCTGGTATGCCTCGTCGGCCTTGCGTTCGCGCAGCACCAGCCGCGCGGCCAGCCGCTGGCGTTCCGCCGTGGCATCCTCGGTGCGACGTTCCAGCACCTGGATCAGGTGAAAGCCGAAAGGCGACTGCACCGGCTCGCTGGTCTGGTTGATCTTCAGCGCATCCATCGCCTTCTCGAAATCGGGAACGGTGTCACCCTGGTACAGCCAGCCCAGGTCGCCGCCCTTGGCCGCCGAAAGGTCATTGGAATTCAGGCGCGCCAGCTCCGCGAAGTCTGCGCCGTTGTCGATCCGCTCCTTGAGGGCCACCAGCTTGCGTTTCGCCTCGGCTTCGGAGACGAGTTCGTTGACCTTGATCAGGATATGCCGGGCGTGGGTCTGTTTCAGCGCCGCCAGTGGCTTTGGGCCGGCATCGCCCTGCTTGTCGATCAGCTTGACGATGTGGAAGCCGGCCGGGCTGCGCAGGATGTCGCTGACCTCGCCCGGCTTCAGCTTCTTTATGGCTTCGGCATAGAGGGCGGGCAGGCGATCCAGCGGTCGGGTACCCATGGCGCCGCCGGAGAGTCCGTCGGGTGCATCGGAATAGGCGGCGGCCACCTTGGCGAAGTTCTCGCCGCGACGAAGCTGGTCGAGCGCGGCTTGCGCTCGCGCACCGATGCGCATCAGCTGGTCAGGCGACGCCTGCTCCGGCACGCGCACCACGATGTGCGCCGCCTGCACTTCGATGTTGCCGACATTGCCGCCCTGGTCCGGGTTGGCCAGGTAGTTGTCGATTTCGCCATCGGAGACCACGGTGCGGCCTTCCACCTCGCGGTCACGCAGGCGCGAGAGTACGATTTCTTCGCGTAGTTCCTCGCGAAACTTGGCCCAGGGGATGCCGTCCTTCTCCAGCGCGGCACGGAATTCCTGCAATGAGAGACGGTTGCCTTCGGCAATGCGACGGATCGCGGCATCGAGCTCGATATCGGAAATGCGCAGGCCGGTTTCCTTGGCAAACTGGAGCTGGACGCGATCGATGATCATGCGTTCGAGCAGCTGCCGCTCCAGCACGTCGCGCGGCGGCAACTGGACATTCTGGACGCGCAACTGGTTTTCGACCTTGGCCAGGCGGGCGCGCAACTCAAAGGCGGTGATCGCCTCGTCGTTTACCACGGCGACGATGCGATCGACCTCCACCGGCTCTGCGCGCCGCGTCTGGGCGCGCGCCGGGGCGAGGAAAATTCCGGAGAGCAGGCAGAGCAGCAGAAGACGAAGGATCATGGGGTGGTGAGCGGGTTTTCGGCGCCTTGCTGGTTGATCACGCCGTAGCCCGGCACATTGCGCCGGAGTATGTCAAGCGGGTTGGACCCCACTTTTGCGAAACCGTTCAATTCGAGCTGGAAAAACAGCGCGGTATTGGACGTTTGGGTCTGCGTCGCAAGGCGTTGCAGGACCACGCGCCCGACCCAGCAGCCGCCGTCGTACTCCAGGCCGGCGACGGATTCGATCATGCGCCGGTCCTTGGTCGAATAGTTGAAGCGGCCCACCGCGTGCCAGCCGCCGAACACCGGCCACTGGCCCGAGATGTCGATCTGCGCGAGTTGATTCCGGGTGTAGCGGTAGCCGGCATTCAGCACCTGGCCGATTTCGGGCTGGTAGCGGCCGCCGAGGTTCAGGCGTTCCATGCGGTTTTCACGCGGGTTGTACTGAACGCCAACGTCGGCATAGGTCTTCGGCAGGATGCGGCCGGAGAGGGCGCCCAGAAAGTCGGTCTGGCGGTCGGTGCGCAGCACTTCGGCAGGCGCGGTGGCGGTTGCCGGCAGGCCGACATGCTGCGTACTGAAATAGAAGCGTTGGCCGAAGGCGGCGCGAATGATCTCGGCGCCGCTCTCCGGATCCAGCAGGCGCGAGGTGAGCATCGCCGTGACCTGATTGGCATCGCCGATGCGGTCGCCGCCGCCGTAGCGGTTTTCGCCGAAGATCTGGGCGAAATTGAAGTCGGCGAGGCCCGTGTCGAAGATCGGGATCAGCTTCTGTTCGCGGACCGGGACATAGAGGTAGTAGAGGCGCGGCTCCAGCGTCTGGGTCAGGGTCTTGCCCTGCCAGTCCAGGTCGCGCTCGAACGTCACCGAGGAGTCCAGGCTGAGAATCGGTACCGTGCGCGTCAGCTTCCCGGGTGTGCCCGCAGCCTGGCGATCGAGGGTGTAGCGCGTGGAATGCAGGCCGATCTTGGGCGTGAGGCTCAGCACCTCGGTCTGCAAGGGCAGCGAAAGCTGCGGGTACAGAGTGAAGCGCTGTCCCTCGACCAGGGTCGGGCTGCGGAAGTTGACGTGTTCGCCGTTGAAGGCGAAGCCCAGTCCGAGCGGCAGGTCGCCGCGATTGGCATTGACCGTAAGCTGCGGCAAGCGCCGATAGGGTTCCGTCACCGGTGGCAGGGAGGGATCCTGCAGGGTCTGGTAGCTTTGTGCCAGCAACCTCGCCGACCACCAGCCGCCGCCGCTGTAACTCAGTGTGCCCTGGCGCAGCAGGTTGGTCTGGGCGATCACCGACGAACCGCTGCCCACATCGCTGAAGTAGGTGTTGTCGGAAGCGCCGTTGAGCGCCAGCGTTCCGGAAAACCCAGCGCCCAGGGTCTGCACGTGCGTCAGCGAATAGGCAGACCGGCGTTTGTGCTCGAGCTTGTCGTCCGGCAGATACTGTCCCTGCATGGTGCCGCTGTAGGAGGGCTGCAGGTAGCGATACTCACCGTTCCACAGCGTGCCCCGCTTGCTCATGAAACGTGGCGCTATCGTCGCATCCATGTTCTGGGCGATGTTCCAGTAGATCGGCTGGGTATACTCCGCGCCACCGCGGCTGGTGGAACCGAATGTCGGCGTCAGCAGCCCGCTCTTGCGCTCGTTGTTGAGCGAAAAACTCAGCCACGGCGAGTAAAGGATCGGCGTCCCCTGGAAGTACAGGGTTGCGTTGCGGGCGCTGCCCTGCTCATCGTCATAGTCCAGGCGCAAATCGCTGGTGCGCGCAAACCAGTCGGGGTCGCTTCCGGCAGCGGGGGTGCAGGTGCTGTAGGTGGCATCGGTCAACCGGTACTTGCCCTCGCCCTCGAACTCCATCCGTGCCGCGGTGCCCTGGCCGGTGGTGAGTTGCGGCGACACGCGTTCCTCGGTGCCGGTCCACAGCGTCGGGGCCGATCCGGTCCGAATGCGGCGGATGCTGTATTCGGGCTGCTCGAAGAAGCCGGTGCTGTCCTCCATTTTCATTCGCATCTTCGGTCCGCGCACGCGGTCGCCGTCACGCGAGAGGCGGACGTTGCCCTCGGCTTCCATCTCGTCCGCGTCCTGCCAATAGGTCAGTCGATCGCTCTGCAGGATCGAATTGCGTTTGCGCAGTTCGACGTTGCCTTCGGCGACCACCTCGACAGCCGTCTTGCCGGCGATGTGGTCGGCGGCGATGAAGGTCGGCAGTTCCTCTCCCGGCCGCTTCAGGTAGGGGAGGACGCCCACCGAGGGTTTGAGCTTCGGATCAGGCAGTTCTCCGGCAGCGACATGGGCCGAATAGAGCGGCGGCAGGACGGGGCGCTGCTCGACCTCGGGCGGCTCTTGCGGCTTCTGGATTGCCGCCGGGCTTGCTGCCTGCAATTGCACCTTGGGCGCAGCAGCCTTGGGTGCTTCCTCGGCGCGGGGCGTTGCAGCGACCGCAAGCTGCGGCAAAGGCGCTGGTGCTGGCGCCGGTGTCGCGACAGGCGCCGCTGCAGGCGCTGCCGGTTTCGCCGGCGGCAGCGCCCTGACCGGCGGGGCGGCGGGCTGCGGCGCCGGTTTGGCGGCGAGCCTGGCCTGCGCCGGTACCAGATCGATGCGGGCGGTCGGGGTCGGTTCGATCGGCACCGGCGCCACGGCGGCCGGCCTGGCTGCGACGACGGTTTCGACCGCGGCAGGCGCGGCGGCCTGCGGCAATGTGCCGGCGCCGAGCAGTGCCGGATTGATGCGCAAGGGCGGCAAGGTTTCCGCCGCCACGGAACCGGCGGCCAGCGCCAGCAAGGCAAGCAATGATCCGGCGCCGAATTGTCCGCGTTGCGATTGAGACATGACGTATCGGTGAGTAGGCACAGCGGTGGCGGAAGAAGGCAGAGGCAAGCCAGCCGAACTGCGCGCTGAAGAGGCCTGTTCCGGCCGATGCTAGAATTATTGATTCTAACACTTGGTCCCCGCGGAACGTGCTGTCCGGCGCAGCTTCCGCGCATCTCGCGCATCTTCGACATGGAACGCCAAAGCCAAATCCGCACATGGCTTGCCGGCTTGTGGCCGGGCCGCAGCTTCACGCTGGCGCCGGCCTCGGCCGATGCCAGCTTCCGCCGCTATTTTCGCGCCACGCTGGATGACAGCACGACGCGCATCGTCATGGACGCACCGCCGGCCAACGAGGACTGCGGGCCCTGGCTGCATGTGCAGCAGGTTTTTCAGGCCGCCGGGGCCCATGTTCCGGAGGTGCTGGCCCAGGACCTCGATCGCGGTTTCCTGCTGCTCTCGGATCTGGGCAGCACCACGTATCTGCAGGCGCTGGACACCGCCAACGCCGCGCCGCTCTATGCCGACGCGATTGCCGCGCTGGTGAAGATCCAGCAGGCGAGCCGTCCCGGCGTGCTGCCTGACTACGAGCGGGCGCTGCTGCGTCGCGAGCTCGATCTGTTCCCGCAGTGGTTCCTCGCGGAACACCACCGGATCGTGCTTGCGGACAGCGAGCGGCAGTCTCTCGAAGCCGTTTTCGAGCGCGTCATCAAAGTGAATCTCGCCGAGCCGAAGGTTTTCGTGCATCGCGACTATCACTCGCGCAACCTGATGCAGATTGCCGAGGGCGGGGACCGCAATCCGGGCATCATCGATTTTCAGGATGCCGTCTATGGACCGATCAGCTACGACATGGTGTCGCTGCTCAAGGATGCCTACATCGAATGGGATGAGGACCTGGCGCTCGACTGGCTGATTCGCTACTGGGAGCGTGCGCGCAACGCGGGTCTGCCGGTGGCCGCCGATTTCGGTGAATTTTTCCGCGACTACGAATGGATGGGGGTGCAGCGGCACCTCAAGGTGCTGGGCATCTTCGCCCGGCTCTGCCATCGCGACGGCAAGCAAGCCTACCTCAAGGATCTGCCGCTGGTTGCCCGCTACCTGCGCAAGGCCTGCGAACGCTACAGCGAACTCGCTCCGTTGCGCAAACTCCTCGACCGCGTCGAGGACAAGGTCACCGTGCTCGGCCACACGATGAACAGGCGTGAGCTTTGACCCGTTAGTCCGCGCAACGCGCGGACTCCATTCAGTCACCCCCTTTCCCGGAAAGGGGGCAGGGGGGATAGCTCACCACTTTCCCCGCAGGGGGGCGCTTGCGCCCCCCCTCTCCCGGAGAGGGGGATGGGGGGAGTGCAAACACCTGCTCGCCCAGGGCGAGAATCATCACCTTCATCGGGCGCATGCCCGATGAAGGTGATGATTCTCGCCGCCGGCCGCGGTGAGCGCATGCGGCCCCTGACCGACCATACGCCGAAGCCGCTGCTGCCCGTGGCAGGCAAGCCGCTGATCGTCTGGCCTCTGGAGCGCCTCGCCAAGGCGGGCCTGCGCGACGTGGTGGTTAACCATGCGCATCTTGGCCAGCAGATCGAAGCGGCGCTGGGCGACGGCGCGCGCTGGGGCCTGTCGATCCGCTATTCGCCCGAACCGGAAGGTGCCCTCGAGTCGGCAGGCGGTATCGCCAATGCGCTGCCGCTGCTGGGGAGCGACGCGCCCTTCCTGGTGATCAACGGGGATATCCATTGCGACTGGGATGTGGCGCGTGCGGCGCGCGTACTGGCGCCGAAGCAACTCGCGCATCTGGTGCTGGTGCCGAATCCGCAGCATCACCCGCAGGGCGACTTTTGCCTCAATGGAACACAAGTCGGCGCCGACATCACGGCGGCGGCCGCAAGCGGCGGGCAGCCTTGCACCTTCTCCGGCATAGGCGTCTATCGTCCGCAACTGTTTGCCGGAATCCCGCGCGGTACGCGAGCAAAGCTGGCGCCCCTGCTGCGCGCAGCCATGGCTGCGGGCCAAGTCTCCGGCGAATTGCACCCGGGCCGCTGGACGGATGTCGGCACACCGCAGCGGCTGGCCGAACTGGATGCCGAACTCCGGTCGCTATAATCGCCCGATGGAACCCTCTGCGCCCCTCACGGGGAACTCTTTCGAGGCGCATCGCCGGCGCCGGCTCGCCTTGATCGAACGCATGGCTCGCGGCGGCGGCGGCGTCGCTGTCATCCCTACCTCGCCCGAGCAGCCGCGCAACCGCGATACGCACTATCCCTATCGCGCCGACAGCTATTTTCAATACCTGACCGGCTTCACCGAGCCCGATGCCGTGCTGGTGATCGCTGTCGGCGGCGCGGACGCGCCACCGCAGTCGATCCTGTTCTGTCGCGAGAAGAATCTTGAGCGGGAAATCTGGGACGGCTTCCGCCACGGCCCGGAAGGTGCGCGCGAGGTCTTCGGCCTCGACGCCGCACATGCCATCGGCGAACTCGACGGCAAGCTGCCCGGGCTGTTCGCCGATCAGCCCGCGCTGTGGTTTTCGATAGGCCATGATGCCGACTGGGACCGCCGCATCGCGGCCGCCCTGAACACCGTGCGCGCCGAGAGCCGCAGCGGCAGGCGCGCACCGAACGCGATCCGCGACGTGCGCGCCGAGCTCGACGCCATGCGCCTGGTCAAGGATGAGGCCGAGCTTGCGATCATGCGCCGTGCCGCGGATATCTCGACGGGGGCCCACGTTCGCGCCATGCGTTTCGTCGCGCCGGGCCGCTTCGAGTATGAAGTCGAGGCCGAACTGCTGCACGAATTCCGTCGCCAGGGCTGCGAGTTTCCCGCGTATACCCCGATCGTCGCCGGCGGTGCCAACGCCTGCGTCCTGCATTACGTCGGCAACGATCGGGTGTTGCGCGATGGCGACCTGCTGCTGATCGATGCCGGCGGCGAACTCGGCGGCTATGCATCCGACATTACGCGAAGCTTCCCGGTGGGCGGGCGCTTCAGCGGAGCGCAGGCGGATGTATATGATCTGGTGCTCGACGCGCAGACCGCAGCGAGCGCGGCGGTACGGCCCGGCGCGACCTTCGCCGAGCCGCACGAGGCGGCGTTGAAAGTACTGGCCCAGGGCATGATCGACTTGAAGCTGCTATCGGGATCGCTGGACGCCGTGATCGAATCGGAGAGCTACAAGCGTTTCTACATGCACCGCACCAGTCACTGGCTCGGCAAGGACGTGCACGACGCCGGCGAGTACAAGCAAGGCGAGCACTGGGCGCCGTTGGCGCCCGGCATGGTGCTGACCATCGAACCCGGCTGCTACATCCGGCCGGCCGACGACGTGCCCGAGGCCTTCTGGAACATCGGCGTGCGCATCGAGGATGACGCCGTGGTAACCGCCGACGGCTGCGAGATCATCACGGCCGCCGCCCCCAAGAAGATCGCCGACATCGAAGCCCTGATGCGAGACGGCCGTGGGCGTTGAGACAAGTCCTCCATCCGCGAGCGAAGCGAGCCCGTCTAGTCACCCCCTTCCCCGGGAAGGGGGATGGGGGGAAGGCCCATCACTTGCCCCGACGGGGACGCTTGCGTCCCCGGATGGGGAAGGCTCACCAGTTCGCGGCCCCGCCGCCGACGATGGCAACCCGCAGGTTGCCATCGTCGGCGGCGGTCCCGCCGGCATGGCCTGTGCGCTTGCGCTGAAACTGCACGGGGTGAATGCCGAAGTCTTCGAAGCGCGCGAGCGTGCTGCCGTTTGTCGTGATGTCCGGGTGCTGGCATTGTCCGACGGCGCACGGCAGATTCTCGACTGGCTGGGCGTCTGGTCCGGGCTCGACGCCACGCCGATCGAAACCATACACATCTCCCAGCGCGGCGGCTTCGGTCGCACCTGTCTGCGGGCTGCCGAACACGAAGTCAAGGCGCTGGGCTGGGTACTGTCGGCCAGCGAACTGATTCCGGCGCTCGACAGCGCCCTGACCGCTGCCGGGATTGCCTATCACGAGAATGCAAGGGTCGGGGCCGGCGACACGGCGAGTTTCCCGCTGACGGCCTTTGCCGAGGGCGCGGTCGAAGACGGCGCCGGAACCATCCGCGATTACGGGCAGCATGCGGTGCTGTGCTCGGTGGATGTCGCCGCGCCGCACCGGAATGTCGCCTGGGAACGGTTCACCGACGAGGGACCGTTGGCGCTGCTGCCGCTCGGCGAGCGTTACGCGGTGGTGCTGACCTGCGCCGACGCGGCGCTTGCCGACGTCATGGCGCTCGACGATGCGGCCTTTCTCGAGTTGTTGCAGCGGCGCTTCGGCACGCGCCACCGTTTCACCGCGGCGAGTCCGCGCACCGCCTATCCGCTCGGTCTGCGTTATCGCCCGCACCCGGTGGGTGCACGCCAGGTCTGGCTGGGCAATGCGGCGCAGACCCTGCATCCGGTCGCCGGGCAGGGCTTCAACCTCGCCCTGCGCGACATCTGGGAACTGGCGCAGGCCTTGAGCGGTGCCGAGGATCCGGGTGCGCCCGCTGTGCTCGCCGCCTATGCGCGCGGCCGCCGCGCGGACCGGCGCGGCGCGATCGGCTTTACCGATTTGCTGATCGACAGTTTCGCCACTGATTTTCCGCCCTTGAAACATGCGCGCGGCGCGGGGCTGCTCGCCCTGGACCTGCTGCCGCCGCTCAGGGCTTTCGTCGCCAAGCGCATGATTTACGGCGCGCGTGCCTGGCCGTGATTTTTTCCACACGCGATTGACCACGGCGATTCGTGCCCCTGCGCTTTGCGCTAAAATCGCGTCCTCCCCCGACTGCACTTTTTTCCGACATGGACTTCCTCGGCTTTCAGTTGCGCAACAACCTGTTTGTCGCGCCCATGGCCGGAGTCACGGATCGCCCCTTTCGCCAGTTGTGCAAGAAGCTTGGCGCCGGGCTTGCCGTATCGGAAATGGTGACGTCCAATTCCCTGCTGTATGGCAGCGCCAAGACCCGGCGCCGCGCCGACCACGAGGGCGAGGTTGATCCGGTTTCGGTGCAGATCGCCGGCGCCGATCCGGCGATGATGGCGCAGGCGGCGCGGTACAACGCCGACCACGGTGCGCAGATCATCGACATCAACATGGGTTGCCCGGCCAAGAAGATCTGCAACGTCATGGCCGGTTCGGCCCTGATGCAGGACGAGCCGCTGGTAGCGAGGATTCTCGAGGCGGTAGTGGCCGCCGTGCCCGACACGCCGGTGACGCTCAAGTTCCGCACCGGCTGGAACCGCGACAACCGCAACGCACCGCGCATCGCCCGCATTGCCGAAGCCTCCGGCATACGCGCGATCGCCATTCACGGTCGCACGCGGGCCGATCAGTACCAGGGCTGCGCCGAATACGACACCATCGCCCTGGTCAAGTCGCTGGTGAAGATTCCGGTGATTGCCAACGGGGATGTCGACACGCCGCAGAAGGCCCGCTTCGTGCTCGACTACACCGGGGCCGACGGCGTCATGATCGGCCGGGCGGCGCAGGGACGGCCCTGGCTGTTCCGCGAGATCGAGCATTTCCTGCAGACCGGCGAGCTGTTGCCGCCGCCGCCGGTGGCGGAGATCCACGGCATCCTGCGCGGTCACCTGGCGGATCTTTACGCGTTCTACGGTGAAGAAACCGGCGTCCGCATCGCGCGCAAGCACATCAGTTGGTACACCCGTGGCCTGGTCGGCGCTGCGCATTTCCGCCATGCCATGAACCAGTTGCAGGGCGTCGGCGAGCAACTGGTCGCCACCGACGAGTTCTTCCTTGGCCACGCCGCCGCCAACGAGCGGTTGTGCCACGACGATCTTCCGCAGGAGATGATGGCAGCATGAGCAGCGAAATCAACGACTGCGTGCGGCGCAGCCTCAGCCGTTATTTTCGCGATCTCGACGGCCAGGCGCCGCATGCCATCTACAGCATGGTCATGAAATGCGTCGAGCGACCGATGCTGGAAGTGGTGATGACGCAGGCGGCCGGCAACCAGACGGTCGCCGCCGAGATGCTGGGCATCAGTCGCGGCACGCTGCGCCGGATGCTGGTCGAACACGAACTGCTTTGAGGTACCCCATGAATAAAGTCACACAGGCGCTCATCAGCGTGTCCGACAAGCACGGTACGGTGGATTTTGCCCGCGGCCTCGCGCAACTCGGGGTCAAGCTTCTATCCACCGGTGGCACCGCCAAGCTGCTGCGCGACGCCGGCCTTGATGTCACCGACGTGTCAGACTACACCGGCTTTCCGGAGATGCTCGATGGCCGCGTCAAGACGCTGCATCCGAAGGTGCATGGCGGCATCCTCGGCCGGCGCGATCTGCCCGAGCACCTGGTGGTCATGGCGCAGCATGGCATCCCGCCCATAGACCTGGTCGTGGTGAATCTCTATCCCTTCCGCGAGACCGTGGCCAAGCCAGGGTGTACGCTCGACGACGCGATCGAGAACATCGACATCGGCGGCCCGGCCATGGTGCGCGCCGCGGCCAAGAATCACGGCAACGAACAGGGCGGCGTCGGCGTGATTACCGACCCCGAGGATTACGCGCCGATCCTCGCCGAGTTGCAGTCCGGCGGTGCGCTTTCGTACCAGACGCGCTTTGCCCTGGCGAAAAAGGCCTTCACCCACACCGCGCGCTACGACTCGGCAATCGCCAACTGGCTGACCGCGCTCGACGAGCAGAACAGGCCCGGCGTCTTTCCGGAGAAACTGCAACTGGCTTTCGACAAGGTGGAAACCCTCCGTTACGGCGAGAACCCGCACCAGCATGCGGCTTTCTATCGCGAGGCGACCGGGGTTCCCGGCGGCGCGGTGGGCGCCATTGCCAGCTATCAGCAGATACAGGGCAAGGAACTGTCATACAACAACATCGCCGATGCCGACGCGGCATGGGAATGCGTCAAGGCCTTCGACGCCTCGATTTCTCCGGCCGCCTGCGTCATCGTCAAGCATGCCAATCCGTGCGGCGTGGCGATTGGTGCCAACGCGGAGGAAACCTACCGCAAGGCCTTCAAGACAGATCCGACGTCGGCCTTCGGCGGCATCATCGCCTTCAACGTGGCGATCGACAAGGCGGCGGCTGAGGCCATCGCCGGCCAGTTCGCGGAAGTCATCATCGCTCCGGAGATCACCGCCGAAGCGCGCGCGGTGTTTGCCGCCAAGCAGAATCTGCGCGTGCTGGTGGTGCCGATGGCGGTCAATGCGGGCAAGCCGGCCGGCGTCTTCGACTTCAAGCGCGTCGGCGGCGGACTGCTGCTGCAAGGCGCCGATGACGCGCGCATCGCCGAGGCCGACGTCAGGCTGGCGACCCGGCGCGCGCCCTCGGTCCAGGAAATGCGCGACCTGCTGTTCGCCTGGCGCGTCGCCAAGTACGTCAAGTCCAATGCCATCGTCTACTGCAAGGGCGGCGCTACGGTCGGCGTCGGCGCCGGCCAGATGAGTCGTGTCGACTCGGCCCGGATCGCCGCCATCAAGGCGGAGAACAACGGGCTGACCGTGGCCGGTTCGGTGGCGGCTTCGGATGCCTTCTTTCCTTTCCGCGACGGCCTCGATGTGCTGGCCAAGGCCGGTGCAACGGCGGTGATCCAGCCCGGCGGCTCGGTGCGCGATGCCGAAGTCATTGCTGCGGCCGACGAGCACAACCTGGCGATGGTGTTCACCGGTGTCCGTCATTTCCGGCACTAAGATCATCAACCACAGAGACGCAGAGGCACAGAGAAAGGCGAAGAGAAGGGCAAAGGCCATGCTCTGTGGTGCTCTCTGTGCCTCTGTGGTGAGGTCTTTATGAAGCTACTCGTTATTGGCTCCGGTGGGCGCGAGCACGCGCTGGCCTGGCGCCTGGCGCAGGGCCCTGGTCTGCAGAAGGTCTATGTTGCGCCGGGCAATGCCGGTACGGCGCGCGAGCAGGAACTGGAGAACCTGCCGCTGACGGACATTCACGCCCTGGCCGACTATGCCCAGCGCGAGAAGGTCCATGCCACGGTGGTCGGTCCCGAAGCGCCGCTGGCCGCCGGCATCGTCGATGTGTTTCGCGCCCGCAACCTGCGCATCTTCGGCCCGACCAAGGCCGCCGCGCAACTCGAAAGTTCGAAGGATTTCGCCAAACGCTTCATGACGCGGCACAAGATCCCCACGGCAAAGTTCCAGACCTTTGCCGAGATCAAGGCGGCCCATGCCTACATCGATGCCGAAGGCGCGCCCATCGTCGTCAAGGCCGACGGGCTGGCCGCCGGCAAGGGTGTGGTGGTGGCGATGAATCTGGCCGACGCGCATGCCGCAGTGGACATGATGCTGGCCGGCAACAAATTGGGCGATGCCGGCGCCCGCGTGGTGATCGAGGAATTCCTCGACGGCGAGGAGGCAAGTTTCATCGTCATGGCCGACGGCCGGCATGCACTGGCGCTGGCCACCAGCCAGGACCACAAGCGGCTCGGGGATGGCGACCAGGGTCCCAATACCGGCGGCATGGGCGCCTATTCGCCGGCGCCGGTGGTAACGCCGGAGATCCACGCCCGTGTCATGCGCGAAGTGATCATGCCGACCATCAACGGCATGGCCGCCGACGGCATCGTCTACACCGGCTTCCTGTATGCGGGCCTGATGATCAAGCCCGACGGTACGCTGCGCGTGCTGGAATTCAACTGTCGCCTGGGCGATCCGGAAACCCAGCCGATCATGATGCGGCTGAAGAGCAATCTCATCGAGCTGGTCGATGCCGCGATTGACGGCCGCCTCGACCAGGTCGAAGCCGAGTGGGATCGTCGTGTCGGGCTCGGCGTGGTGATGGCGGCCGCCCGTTATCCCGGGACGCCGCGCACCGGCGACGTGATTCATGGCCTTCCGCCGCGCGGCGAGGACAGCCACGTGTTCCATGCCGGCACGGCGGAGAAGCATGGCGAGGTGGTGACCGCCGGCGGTCGCGTGCTCTGTGTCACGGCGCTCGGCGACAACGTCAAGGCCGCGCAGAAGCGCGCTTATGAAGTGCTCGATCTGATCAGTTTCGACGGCATGCAGTGTCGCCGCGATATCGGCTTTCGCGCCATCAAGCGGTGATTTCCCCCCCCGCTACGCTAGGGATGCTCGGTGGCGGCCAGTTGGGCCGCTTCTTTGTCATGGCCGCCCATGAACTGGGGTATCGCGTGGTGGTGCTGGACCCCGATCCCCAGAGCCCCGCCGGACGCATCGCCGACCAGCATCTGGTTGCCGCCTACGACGATCCGGATGCGTTGAACCGGATCGCTGAATCCTGTGCCGCAGTGACCACGGAATTCGAGAACGTGCCGGCCGGCAGCCTGGCCTACCTGTCCAAATTCATGCCGGTGCGACCTGGCGCCGATGCCGTCGCGATCTGCCAGAATCGCAGTGCGGAGAAGGGCTTCCTGCGGCAACACGGCTTTCCCCACGCGCCGTATGCCGATATCCGTACCGAGGCCGACCTTGCGCAGGCCGACGCGGGCCTCTTCCCCGGTATCCTCAAGGTCGCCCGCTTCGGTTACGACGGCAAGGGCCAGGTCAGGGTTGCCAGCCGCGCCGAGGCACTGCTGGCCTTCCGCCAGTTGAAGCAGGAGCCCTGCGTACTCGAGCAGAAGCTGGCGCTGGACTACGAGGTCTCCGTGGTCCTGTCGCGCGATGAGGCGGGTGGCGTCAAATGCTTGCCGACGGCCGAGAACAGCCATCGCCACGGCATACTCGATGTCTCCATCGTGCCGGCGCGCATGAGCGGATGCATGGCCGGCGATGCGCAGGAACTGGCCGAGGGCATCGCGCGGGAAATGGCCTATGTCGGCACGCTGGCGGTCGAGTTCTTCATCGTCCGCGGCCGGCTCCTGGTCAACGAAATGGCACCGCGGCCGCACAACTCCGGGCATTACAGCATCGATGCCTGCGTCACGAACCAGTTCGAGCAGCAGGTCAGGGCGCTCACCGGCCTGCCGCTGGGCGAGCCCGGGGCGCACTCGGCCGCCGTGATGGTGAACCTGCTGGGCGACCTGTGGTACCTGAAGGACCCGCATCACAGCCGCGAGCCCGACTGGGCGCAGCTGCTCGCGGTACCCGACCTCAAGCTGCATCTGTATGGCAAGCACCACGCCCGCCCGGGGCGCAAGATGGGGCATTTCACCGTGGTCGGCAGCGATCCGCAGCAGGTGCAGGCGTCGGCGCTGGCGGCGCGGCGCCTGATCGGCATCACCGATGACTGACGTGTCCCGCGCGGCGGCTTTGCTGCGCGCCGGGGAACTGGTCGCCTTCCCCACCGAGACGGTCTATGGCCTTGGCGCCGATGCCGGCAATCCGCGCGCCATCGCGAAAATCTTTGCGGCGAAGGGGCGGCCGGCCGACCACCCGCTGATCGTGCATCTGCCCGATGTCGCGCATCTCGAGCGCTGGGCCAGCGAGATTCCGGAGGCGGCCGCCAGGCTCGCCGCGGCATTCTGGCCGGGACCCCTGACGCTGATCCTGCAACGCCATCCCGGCGTGCCGGATGCCGTCACCGGCGGCCAGGACACGGTCGGCCTGCGTGTGCCGAATCACCCGCTGGCACTGCAACTGCTGCGCGAATTCGACGGCGGCGTGGCCGCACCCTCGGCCAACCGTTTCGGTCGCGTCAGTCCGACCAGCGCGGCGCATGTGCGCGAGGAACTCGGCAGCAAGGTCGCCATGGTCCTCGACGGCGGCCCCTGTGCGGTCGGCATAGAATCGACCATCCTCGACCTGTCGGCCGGCGCGGCACGCATCCTGCGGCCGGGCATGCTCGATGCCGCAGCCCTCGGCGTCGTGCTGGGCTACCCCCCGGAATTCGGCGGCATGCAGAACGTACCGCGGGTCCCGGGCAGCCTGGCAGCCCACTATGCCCCCAGCATCCCGCTGCAACTGGTGGCGGCGGCGGAGCTGGCGCAGGCCGCCCGCGCGGCGCTCGGCGCCGGCCGGCGCATCGCGGTGCTCGCCGCTGCGCCGCCCGCCTTCGACCATGCAAACCTGACCTGGCACACGGCCAGCGCCGAACCGGCGCAGTTCGCCCGCGAGCTCTATGCGCGGCTGCGCCAGCTCGATGCGCCGGGCTGCGACCTGATCCTGGTCGCCGCGCCACCGCGCGACGAAGCCTGGCGCGCCGTGGCTGATCGTCTGCGGCGGGCCGCGGCAGACTCGAAATAGGGGCAAAAGCTGATTGTCATCGAGGCCTGAATTCCTCCGGCGGCGGCCGATAATTTTCCTGGAGGCGGAGCTTCCGCCGGGAGGAGACCATGGGCGCCAGGGACCGGGAAGGCACGGACCACGGGAAGATTCGGAGAGATTCGACAGGTCGGCGCGACGCGATCGGCGCCGCCGTGAATGCCGCGATCAGCCGCGGCTTCGTGATTGGCCGCGAGGTACTGGTCGGCAGCATTCCCGGCATCGTGGTCGGCTACAACATCGCCAGTTTCGGTCGCTTTGCCGGCAATCCCTATCCGCTGGTGGTGCGCACCGCCCTCGGTGTGACCCAATGCGCCATGGACGAGGTGCGCCTGGTCTGAGCGGCGCTTTCCATGCCGATCCCCGGTTGCTATAATCCGCGCCGCTTGGGGGTGTAGCTCAGTTGGGAGAGCGCGACGTTCGCAACGTCGAGGCCAGCGGTTCGATCCCGCTCACCTCCACCAGCAACCAACTCCAAGAAGTCCGGGAAGATCTTCACAACCGGCCTGAGTGCGGGTTTCCCATTGGGTCGTGGTCCGGCACGCAGCAGCATTGTCCAATAGCATCCAGCTTTTGATCGGGGCAACTCTCGGGGTATCCTGCCCGAATCACCTTCCCGTGCCTGAACCCACCCATGCCCCGCTACCATAACTTCCTGGCACTCCTGGCCACCATCCCCGCCATCTGTTCGGCACAGGCCACGATTTCGCCAGGCCTGTGGCAAATCAGCGTGCAGTCAAATACGGATGCGATAGCGATGCAGCCAGTTCAGGTGAACCAATGCCTGACCGCCGCCGATGCGAAAGACCCTTCCAGGCTTCTGGGCAGCATTTCCAATCCCGGTGCCTCGGCATGCAGTTACACCAATCGAAACTACTCGGGAAACACGTTCAGCTTTGCGATGACCTGTGCAGGAACATTTGCAATCACGGCTGTCGGAAGCGTGACATTCACGGCAACGACAATCTCGGGAGCCATCAACACCTCTTCCAACATCAATGGCGAGCCGATTGAAATGAAAAACGTGGTGATGGCAAAGAGGGTCGGCGATTGCTGACAAACAAGAAGGGCAGCCGAAGCTGCCCTTCCTGGCCTACCGACAAGACTTGATTACTTGGCAGCGGGAGCAGCCGGAGCAGTCGGAGCGGCTTCCTTTGCAGCCTTCTTCTCGTGCTTCTTGTGGCCGTGCTTCTTGTGAGCCTTCTTTTCGGCCTTGGCAGCGGGGGCTGCATCAGCTTTCTTCTCGGCAGCGGGAGCCGTTACAGCAGGCTTGGCTTCAGCCGCCTTGACATCAGCCTTGGGGGCATCAGCAGCAAAGGCTGAAACAGCGAACAGGCCGGCAATCAGGGTGGTAAGAATCTTGGACATTTGTGTCTCCGTTGGTTACGCAACAAGCTTGTTGCATGTCCCGAATAACGCCGCGGTCGATTCGTTGATGACGAGGCTTACAAGGCCTTACAAATCGCCGTGGCGGCAGATCGCGGATCGCCGGTGTGCTCTGCGAGCTGCGCAAGACGACGTTCAGGCCACAAATCCGGCGCAGCCGGAAAGACAAAAGGGCCAGCTTTCGCTGACCCCTTGTTTGACTGGCGCGCCCGGAGAGATTCGAACTCCCTACCCCTTGGTTCGTAGCCAAGTACTCTATCCAGATGAGCTACGGGCGCTGGAGAGGGGCGGATTATACCCAAGAAAGCGGTGAAGGCAAGGCGCAAGCCGCGCCGGGAAATCCCGGCCGCGGCATCCGAACGTCATTGTTTCTGGGCGGCGCGGATTCGTTGCGCCAGGGCCCGGACTTGCTCCGCCGATGTTTCGTCCGGGCCCCGGTCCTTGAGCAGCAGCCAGAGCAGGCCGCCGTTGATGATGATCAGCGCGACCTCGATGTACAGGATCGGCGCCACCAATTGGCGCTGGGAGTTGTCGGCAAAGATGAAATAGAAGCCTTCGAAGGTGGGCAGGGCGGCTTTGGTGATTGCCGAGAAAAACTCGAAGGGGGGAAACAGCAGCACCAGCGTCAGGTTGACCGCCACCAGCGCCAGGACGGCTCGTTGCCGACGGTTGCCGCCGGGAAGCTGACGCTGCCGCACGGGCGGATTGCGCAGCAGCAGCAGCCCGATGCAGGCGTTGATCAGTATCACGATGATCTCGATCGCGAGAAAGTTGGCATTCACGACGCGGCTCTGATAGGTGCCGAAGGCGAAGTAGAAGCCGTCAAAGGTGGGGATGTTGCCGCGCTGGAGCGACACGTAATCGTAAGGCGGAAACAGCAGCATCAGCACAAGATTGGCTAGTGCAACGAGCAGCACGATTCGTAGTCGATTGTTCATGTTGCGTTCCCCTGGGGGCTCGAACGGCCATTCCTTCGGTGCTTTTCCGGACGGCGTAGATTAGTCGAGAACCGGGCCCGGTGCAATGCCTTGGCTTTGGCGCGAACCTGATCGCGGTTAAACTCCGGCGTGTTGAATCGACGAGAGGCCGCGGCATGAAAAGGATTCTGTGGATTTTGCTCGGATGCTGCGCCGCAAGCCCGGTTTTCGCCGAGGACATCAGCCTGCGCCATGATCTGGATGGCGCGGCGCTGGATACCCTGGCGACCCTGGTGCTGCGTTTCAATGACGAACAGAAGGGCAAGGGCAGGGTGCTGCTGCAGGATTCCCGCGGCCTGGAGAACCGGCACGTGCTGCCGCACCTGGCCTTGCTCGATCCCGACGACAGCATGGAGTTCTTCGCCGGTCGGCCGCGCTTTCGTCCGCTGCACGAGGTGATGCGCGAAGCGGGGCAGAAGTTCGACGCCGCCCAGTTTTATCCCCAGGTGGCCGATGCGGTGGACGACGCCAGCGCGCGCATCCAGGCGCTGCCGCTGGCGCTTGCCCTGCCGGTGCTGTTTACCAATCGTGCCGCCCTGCGCAAGGCGGGGCTCGATCCGGGCCAGCCGGTGGCGACCTGGTGGGAATTGCAGAAGGTGGCGGGCGCGATTTATCAGCATGGCGGCAAGTGCCCGCTGACCACCGCGCGCTTTGCCTGGGTTCATGCCGAAAACGTATCGACGCAGGCCGGAGAGGCGGTGGTGGGCCGGGTCGGAGCGGCGGACAAGGTGCTGGTCAATGGCATGGTCAACGTCAAGCATCTTGCGCTGCTGGCCAGTTGGCAGAAGAGCCGCTACTTCCACTACTCTGGCCCGGGGCGCGAAGGCAACCGGCGCTTCCTCAGCGGCGAGTGCGCCATGCTCACCGGCGAATCGTCGCTCTATGCGGAGGCCAGGCGCGCCGGCATCGATGTCGGCATGGCCGCCCTCCCTCACTATGACGATGTCTATGCCGCCAAACCGGCCGATGTGCTGCCGGATGGCGCCGGGTTGTGGGTGCTGGCCGGGCACAGGAAGGACGACTACAAGCTGGTAGCGCGCTTCATCGGCTTCCTGATGCGGCCCGAGGTGCAGAAGGAGTGGGTGCAGGCCACCAGCTACCTGCCGATGACTCCGGGCGCGGTCGCCGCGCTGCGCGATTCGGGCATTCCCCGCGATCTGCTGGACGCGGCCGAAAAGCGCCTGTCGGTGTCGCGCAAGGGCAGCACGCGGGCCAGGCACGGGCCGATCCGCGATCGCCTGCATGAATTTCTCGGCGAAGAGGTAGCCTTCGTCTGGTCCAGCGGCCGGGCGGCGAAAGAGGCGCTGGACAATACCGTGCGTCGCGTCAATGAGGCGATAGCGCCGCCGGCGGCAGCGAAAGAGACCGCGCGCAGGAAATGATGTATCCGCGCATCATCGCGCACCGCTGCGGCGGCGCGCTGGCGCCGGAAAACACCCTGGCTGGTCTGCATGTCGCGGCACGCCTCGGCTGTCGCGGCGTCGAGTTCGATGCGATGCTCGCCGCCGACGGCGTGCCCGTGCTGATCCACGACGAGACCCTGGAGCGCACCACCTCGGGCCGCGGGCGCGTGGCCGGCATGAGCTCTGCCCGGCTTGCCCGGCTCGATGCCGGATGCCGGCACCATCCGGCATTCGCCGCAGAACCGCTGCCGACGCTCGACGATGCCTTGCGGGTGTGCGCCGCGCTGGGTTTATGGGCCAATGTCGAAATCAAGCCGTCGGCGGGACACGAGGTCGAGACCGGACGCGTGGTGGCGCGGCATGCCGCCGGGGCGAAGGGCCCCGTGCTGTTGTCGTCGTTTTCCGCGGCAGCTCTTTGCGCGGCCGCCGAGCAGGCCGCCGCACTGCCGCGCGCGATGCTGGTCGAGGCGATCCCCGGCGACTGGCGCGAGCGCATGGCACAGTGCGGCGCGCAGGCCGTGCATGCCTCGGCGCGGGCATTGACCGAGCGCGCGCTGCAAGCCGTACTCGCTGGCGGGCTTCCCCTGGCCTGTTACACGGTCAATCGCCGCGACGATGCCGAGCGCCTGTTCGCCCTGGGCGTCAGCGCGGTGTTCACGGACCGGCCCGATCTTTGGCGGGCCGCTGATATGTAAGCGTCGCTAACGGCCGCTTACATTTCGATCGTCAGCGGCGGAAGGGCAAGGGCGTTATCCTGCGCATGGGGCCTTCCCATGCCATATACAAGGAGCAATACATGAAACGTTCGTCCAGTCTGCTGATCGCTGTCCTGACCGCCTTCGCCCTCCCGGTGCTGGCGCAAACCGCAACGCCGCCGGCCAGGGATCCTGCCGCCACCCCTGGCATCGACAAGCGTCAGGCCAACCAGCAACAACGCATCGACCAGGGCGTCAAGTCGGGCGAGTTGACCGGCAAGGAAGCCGCTCGCCTGGAAAAGGGCCAGGAACGCATTCAGAAGATGGAAGACAAGGCCAAGGCCGACGGTGTCGTGACCAAGAAAGAGCGCGCCCGCCTGCAGCAAGCCGAAAACGTGCAGAGTCGGCATATCGCCGCTCAAAAGCACGATCGTCAGCACGATCGCAACCACGACGGCAAGGTGGATCGCCCGCACCGCAAGTAAGCCTGTCGCGACCCGCGAAAGCCCGCCTGTGCGCGGGCTTTTTTGTGCCCGGGTCCCTTTGGGCGAGGGCGCTATCCCCCGGTGCGATACGTCCTCATCGCGTAAAATCGCCGCTTTGGATCACTGCCAGCCTGCCGCCATGAAAAGCTCCGAAGTCCGCCAGAAGTTCCTCGATTTCTTCGCCTCGAAAGGCCACCAGGTCGTGGCCTCGAGTTCGCTGGTGCCGCACGAGGATCCGACGCTGCTGTTCACCAACGCCGGGATGAACCAGTTCAAGGACGTGTTTCTCGGCTTCGACAAGCGCAGCTACAACCGCGCCGCGACCTCGCAGAAATGCGTGCGCGCCGGCGGCAAGCACAATGACCTGGAGAACGTCGGCTACACCGCGCGGCATCACACGTTTTTCGAGATGCTGGGCAATTTCAGCTTCGGCGACTACTTCAAGCGCGATGCGATCAAGTACGCCTGGGAACTGCTGACGCAGGTATTCATGCTGCCCCCGGACAAGCTCTGGGTGACGGTGTATGCCGAGGACGACGAGGCCTTCGACATCTGGACCACCGAGATCGGCCTGCCGCGCGAGCGCGTCATCCGCATCGGTGACAACAAAGGCGCGCGCTACGCCTCGGACAACTTCTGGATGATGGGCGACACCGGCCCCTGCGGCCCCTGCACCGAAATCTTCTACGACCACGGCGAGCACATCTGGGGCGGGCCGCCGGGCAGCGAGGACCAGGACGGCGACCGCTACATCGAAATCTGGAACAACGTCTTCATGCAGTTCAATCGCGACGAAGCCGGCGTCATGCATCCGCTGCCCAAGCCATCGGTCGATACCGGCATGGGCCTCGAGCGCATTTCGGCGGTGTTGCAGGGCGTCCATGCCAACTACGAGATCGACTTGTTTCGCACCCTGATCGCGGCGGCAGCGCGCGAGACCTCGGACGCCGACATGGACAGTCCCAGCCTGCGCGTGCTGGCCGACCATATCCGTGCCTGTGCCTTCCTGATCGCCGATGGCGTGATCCCCGGCAACGAGGGACGCGGCTATGTCCTGCGCCGCATCATCCGCCGCGCCATCCGCCACGGCTGGAAGCTGGGCGCGCGCAGCGCTTTTTTCCACCGCATGGTGCCCGATCTGGTGGCCGAGATGGGCGCGGCCTATCCCGAGCTCGTCGGCGGCAAGGCCCGAGTCATGGAGGTGCTCAAACAGGAAGAGGAGCGGTTCTTGGCCACCATCGAGCATGGCATGGCGATCCTCGAAGCCGAACTGGAGCGGATGGAAAAGGCCGGCATCGACGTGTTCAACGGCGAGACAGCCTTCAAGCTGCACGACACCTACGGTTTTCCGCTGGACCTCACGGCCGACATCTGCCGCGAGCGGCAGGTGCGTGTGGACAGCGCCGCCTTCGATGCCGCAATGACGCGGCAGAAGGAGCAGGCGCGCGCCGCCGGCAAATTCAGGATGGCGGCGAATCTCGACTATGCCGGACCGGCGACGACCTTCCACGGGTATGAATCACTGGAAGCGCGCGGCAATATCCTGGCCCTCTACAAGGATGGCGTCGCGGTCAATGAACTGGTCGAAGGCGAACTGGGCGTGGTGGTGCTCGACGACACCCCGTTCTATGCCGAATCCGGCGGCCAGGTCGGCGACATCGGGGAACTGCGTTCCACGCACGGCATTTTTTCCGTCGAGGACACGCAGAAGATCCAGGCCAGCGTATTCGGCCATCATGGCGTGGTGCGCACCGGCAAGCTGGCAGTCGGCAATGCCGTGACGGCGAAGGTGGACACGCTGGCGCGCACCCGCACCATCCGCCATCACTCGGCGACCCACCTGATGCACAAGGCGCTGCGCGAAGTGCTCGGCGGCCATGTGCAGCAGAAGGGCTCGCAGGTCGATCCCGACAAGACCCGCTTCGACTTTGCGCACACCCAGCCGGTGACGGCCGACGAGATCGTGCGCATCGAGCGCCTGGTCAATGACGAAATCCTCGCCAACGCCGCGACGCGTTCGCGCGTGCTGCCGATCGATGAAGCGCAGAAGACCGGCGCCATGATGCTGTTCGGCGAAAAGTACGGCGACGAGGTGCGGGTGCTCGACATCGGTTCTTCCTGCGAGCTTTGCGGCGGCACGCATGTCGGCCGCACCGGCGACATCGGCCTGTTCAAGATCGTCATGGAAGCCGGCGTCGCGGCCGGCGTGCGGCGCATCGAGGCGGTATGCGGCGATGTCGCGGTGCTGCGCGTGCAGCAACAACAGGCGCTGCTCGATGCCGTGGCCGCCGAGCTCAAGGCCCAGCCGGCGGAAGCCGCGGCGCGGGTGGCGCAGATTCAGGACAACGTGAAGGTGCTGGAAAAGGAACTTGCCCGCGTCAAGGCCAAGCTTGCCGCAGCGCAGGGCGACGACCTGCTCGCTCAGGCATGCGACGTGAAGGGCGCAAATGGGCTGGTGTTTCGGGTCCTCGCGGCAAGCCTCGAAGGTGCCGATGCCACGGCACTGCGCGAGACGCTGGACAAGCTCAAGGACAAGCTCAAGAGTGCCGCCATCGTGCTGGCGAGCAGCCGCGACGGCAAGGTGAGCCTGATCGCCGGCGTCACCGCCGATCTCACCGGCAGGATCAAGGCCGGCGATCTGGTCAATTTCGTCGCGCAGCAGGTCGGCGGCAAGGGCGGCGGGCGGCCCGACATGGCGCAGGCCGGCGGCACCGATCCGGCCGCGCTGCCGGCGGCGCTGGCTTCAGTCAAGGCTTGGGTCGAGGGGCGGGCCTGAATCGAGCGGACTTCTTTTTAGTTTCGGCCGCTGCGCTTAACGCCGATGGTGCCGGCGTTAGCCTTCACTGAAACTCGGCTAAGCCTCGTTTTAGCTCCGGCGTAACCCCCGCTGCGCGGGCGTTAGCCTTCACTGAAATGACGCTAATTCCTTTCAGGAATTTGCGTCATTTTCCCGCCCGATGTTGTTGGCCCAGGCCAGCGCTTGCGCCAGGCAGGAATTGATGGTGGTTGCGTCGAGGCCGGGCAGTTGCCCGGTGATCGCGGAGCAGGTCGGGCCATCGCCGGCTTCCAGCGCTTCGGTCAGGCTCAGCATGACGCCCAATTCGCCGCCGTGGGTCTCAAGCGCTTCATGCACGCTACGGGGGATTTCAATCCCGCGCAAAATTTCCTCCAGGCTGACGCTCATCAGTGTCGGCATCAGCGACATGATGCCGGTCATGAAGGACATGTCCTCGAAGTCGCCGCGCCCGGGGTGCAGCCGTCCCGCCAGCAGTTCCATCAGTCGTCCGCGCGATGCCGCCAGTTGCAGCAGCGGGCTGACTACCGGCTTGCCCGACGGACTGGTGTATAGCAACAGTTGCAACCAGCGTTGCAGTTGGCGGCGACCGAGCACCGCGATGGCGTGGCCGATCGATTTGATCTTGGTGCGGATTCCGGTGGCGGCCGAGTTGGTCAGGCGCATCAGGTTCATGGCCAGCCCCGGCTCGGATTTCAGCACCGCTTCGAGTTGCAAGGTCTCAGCGTCTTCCAGCACGAGGCCGAGCAGGCGCATCAGCGAGAGCTGCGAATGCCCGAGCTTCTTGCCGGCGATGATGGTCGGCTTGGCAAAGTAGTAACCCTGAAAATAGCTGTAGCCAAGGGCGTGGCAGGAATCCGCCAACTCGCGCGAATCGACCTTTTCGGCCAGCAGCTTGAGCGGCCATTTCTTCAGCGCCCGCGTCGTGGCGGCAAGGCCCGCCGCATCGAGCGGCATCAGGTCGACCTTGACGATGTCGACCAGGTCGAGCAGCGGCCGAAACTTCTCTTCGTAGTTGACGAAGTCGTCCAGCGCCAGGGTATAGCCGAGTGCCTTGAGCGCCTTGCAGCGGTCGACGATCTCCGGCGTGACCTCGACGGTTTCCAGCACCTCCAGCACGATCTTGTCCGAAGGCAGGGCCTCCAGCAGATCCGACAGCAGCAGGCTGGCATCGCAGTTGATGAAGCCCTTGTATGGACCCAGCGCCTGCTCCACGCCGAGATCGGCAAAGGCATGGCTGATCACGCTGGCGGAGGCCTGCAGGTCATCCAGCACTTCCGCCGAGTTTCTTTGGCGTCCGCTGCGGAACAGCAGTTCATAGGCAAACAATTCGTGGCCGCGATCGAGTATCGGTTGCCGGCCAATGAAAATTTCCTCACCGCGTTCGGTCATGAAAACTCCGTTCGGATGCCTGGCCAGACCGCGGCGAGCGCCGCCCGGAATTCGTCCTGGATGCGCGCCAGCGCCGCCCGGGTGTCGGCCTCGAAGCGCAGCACGACGACCGGCGTGGTATTGGAAGCGCGTGCCAGGCCGAAGCCGTCGGCATATTCGGCACGCACGCCATCGATGGTGATCAGCTCGCGCGCGCCGGGGAAGCGGCCTTCGCGTTGGAGCCTGGCGACCAGTGCATGGGGCTCGCCCTCCTCCATCCTGATGTTCAGTTCCGGGGTCGAGATGGCGTTCGGCAGGTTCTTCAGCGGCCAATTGGCATCTTCCCAGCGCGAGACGATCTCGAGCAGGCGGGCGCCGGCGTAGAGCCCGTCGTCAAAGCCGAACCAGCGCTCCTTGAAGAACATGTGGCCGCTCATCTCGCCGGCCAGCGCCGCGCCGGTTTCCTTCAGCTTGGTCTTGATCAGGGCGTGGCCGGTGTTCCACATCAGCGGCCGGCCGCCCTGGTGGCGAATCGATTCCGCGACCCAGCGCGAGCACTTCACGTCGTAGATGATCTGCGCGCCGGGATTGCGCGCCAGCACGTCGGCGCCGAAGAGCATCAACTGACGGTCCGGGAAAATGATCTCGCCGTCCCTGGTGACGACGCCAAGGCGGTCGCCGTCGCCGTCGAAGGCCAGTCCCAGTTCGGCGCCTGTCGCGCGCACCGCGCGCTGCAGGTCGAGCAGGTTTTCCGGCTTGGATGGGTCCGGATGGTGATTGGGGAAATTGCCGTCGACTTCGCAATACAGTTCCCTCACCTTGCAGCCCATGCGGCGGAACAACTCCGGCGCCACACTGCCGGCCACGCCGTTGCCGCAATCGATGACGATCTTCATCGGTCGTGACAGTTTCACGTCGCCGACGATGCGATCGATATAGGCCTGGCGCACATTGGCATGGCGCACGAAACCCTGGCCATCGCAATAGTCGACTTGGGCGATGCGGCGCCGCAGGTCCTGGATCATCTCGCCGTAAAGCGTCTGCCCGCCGAGCACCATCTTCAGTCCGTTGTATTCCGGCGGATTGTGGCTGCCGGTGACCACGACGCAACTGTCGGTCCCCAGCTCATGCGCCGCGAAGTAGGCCATCGGCGTCGGCACCCGGCCGATGTCGATGACATCGACCCCGGTCTGGGTGATGCCATGGGCCAGCGCGCCCGAAAGCCCGGGGCCGGAGAGACGCCCGTCGCGTCCCATGACAATTGCCTTGATGCCGCGCGCCGCGGCCTCGCTGCCCAATGCCAGGCCGATATGGCGCACGGTCTTTGCGGTCAGTGTGCTATCGACAATGCCGCGGATGTCGTAAGCCTTGAAAATCTCGGGTGCAGGAGTGTGCATGACGTGCGCTTGAGTGGTTTGACGGGACGAATTATCTCACGCCGCGGGCGCGTGGCAGGTGCGCGGCGAAGTGCGCCAGCAGGCGTTGCGCCAGCCAGTCGATGCGGCCGGGCAGTGCGCCGTGCACGAAGCCGACATGGCCGCCGTGAGCCAGCAAGTCCAGCGTCATGCAGTCCGGCAGATGTTCTCGGCGCGGGATTGCCGCCGGCGGCAGAAACGGGTCGTTCGCCGCGTGCAGCAGCAGCGTCGGCGCTCGCACTGCGTGCAGGAGGGGCCCGGCGCTGCTCCTCGCGTAATAGTCGTCGGCGCCAAGAAATCCGTGCAGCGGCGCGGTGACGGCATCGTCGAAGTCGCGCAGGGTGCGCGCGGCCTGCGCGCGGCGCAGGTCCACGCTGCCGGGGAAACGACGCTCCTTGGCCACTGCCGCTGGAATCAGCGTGCGCAGGAAATGCCGCGCATAGACCAGGCTGAAGCCGGATGAAAGCGCGGCGTCGACCGCCGCCAGGTCGAGCGGCGCACTCACCGCGGCCGCCGCGTCAATCAGTCCGCAGGCGGCACTGCCTTGTTCGGCGAGCCATTTCAGCAGGGCGTTGCCGCCGAGCGAAACGCCGGCGACGAACAGGGCCGGGTGGCCGCGTCCGTGCAGGCGACGCAGCACCCAGTCGATCTCCGCCGAATCGCCCGAGTGATAGCTGCGGGGCAGGCGGTTCGGCTCGCCCGAGCAGCCGCGAAAATGCACCACCACGCCGTGCCAGCCGCGAAGTTCGACCGCTTGCATCAGCCTCCGCGCGTAATGACTGCGCGAACTGCCTTCGAGGCCATGGAACAGCACCACGCAGGGCGCTCCGGGTCCCGCGTCCACCCAGTCCAGATCAATGAAGTCCCGGTCCGGCGTATCCCAGCGTTCGCGCCGGTAGCCCGGCAGGGGTCCCTTGATCAGCAGCGGCCAGATGGTCTGCGCATGGCCGCCGGGCAGCCACGCCGGCGCGACGTAAGGCTCAACGCCGGCAGCCATGCTCAATGCAGGATGCGTGGCGGCTCGCCGACGCTGTTGGGCGGTACCGGCGAGGCGTGGTGGGCGACCATGCGCCAGCCCAGCGCCCCGCGCACATAGACATTGGTGGCCGCCACGGGTGCGCTGACGTTCTCTTCGTCACGGGTGGCGATGTGTTCCAGCAGGGTGCTGACCATGGCGAAGGGCGTCGCCACGGAGGTCTGCTGCGACAGGCGTACCCTGAGCTTCCGGCCGTTGGCGAAGACACGCTGCCAGGCCTCGCGAATCATCGTATAACCGACCAGGCGCGGGCCGCCGGGGTGCACGCAGACCACTTCCTCGTCTTCGGCCCAGACCGACATCATGGCTTCGATATCGCATCGTTCGAGCGCTTCGTAGAAGGCGCTCTCGACATCCTGCGGGCTGGCGAAGATCTTCTGGCCGGGCACGGTCAATTGGCCGGGAAGGCTTGCGCTGCGATGGCCGCCGCCACCTGTTGCGGAGCGATGCCGTTCATGCAGTCGAAATGACCCAGTGGGCACTCGCGCTTGAAGCAGGGACTGCAGGGCAGCTTGCGCCAGACGATGCGCGCCTGCGCAGACAGCGGTGGCGTATAGGCCGGGGACGATGAACCGTAAAGCGCCACCAGCGGTCGCCCGACGGCTGCCGCGACGTGCATCAGGCCGGAATCGTTGCTCACCACGCAGCGGGCCGCGGCGATCAGGTCGATGGCCTGTTGGAGTGTGCTGCGGCCGCACAGGTTGAGTGCCGCCCCTTGCGCCGCCGCGGCTATGGCTTCGCCCACGGCGGCATCCTTGTCGGAGCCGACCAGCCAGACCGGTTGCCCCGGCGTGGCGATGATTCTGGCCAGCGCCGCGAAGTGCTGGGCCGGCCAGCGCTTGGCGGGCCCGTACTCGGCTCCGGGACAAAAGATGATCGGTGCGCCGGTGACCGGAAGATTCAGCGCGCGGCATGCGGCCTGCTGCTGTTCGACGGTGGAACCCAGATGCGGCTGCGGCAGGGTGTCGGGCAGGGGTCCGGCCAGCGCGGCATAACGCTGCGCAAGTTGCGGGTGGCGGTCGACGTCGAGCCGATGGCGCTCGTTGAGCAGCAGGTAGCGCGCCTCGCCCTGATAGCCGATGCGGCGCGGGATGCCGGCAAAGAAGGGCGCCAGCGCCGACTTCCATGAGTTTGGCAGCACATAGGCCCGCTGATAGTCGGCGCCGGTGAGGCGACGCCCCAGTGCGCGGCGCGCGCCGAAATTGAACTCGCCATGGCGGAAGGGATTGACGATCACCGCATCGACCTCGGCCATGCGCGCCAGCAGCGGCGCCGACCAGTCGGGCGCCAGTACCTCGATGCGGGCGGTCGGCTGGCTGCGCTTGAGCAGCGCGAGGAGCGGCTGGGCGAGGATCGTGTCGCCGATCCAGGAAGGAGCGACGACCAGAATCCTTTCAGCCGCCGAGGACACGGAGATCGCGCAGAGATCCGAGGGCGGCTGTCTCTGTGCCCTCAGTGAACTCTGTGGCAAAACGGGTTTTCAGTGGTGCCCCTTGGGCTTCTCGCCGGTGAAGCGATACACCGTGCCGCAGTAGGGACAGGCGGCTTCGCCCGTGACGCTCTTCAGCAGGTCGATGAAGACCCGCGGATGGCGCGCCCACAACGGTGCGCCGGGGCGCGGGCAGGCCAGCGGCAGATCGTGGGCGGTAACGGCAACCTGGCGCAGGGATTCGTCGAGAGCGGACATGATTTACCTCAAGCGTGCGTTAAACATAAGTGAGCCAGTCGGCGTGCGCCGGCAGCTTGCCGTTCACCACGTCGAAGAACAGGCTCTGGATCTTGGCCGTGATCGGGCCGCGACTGCCGGTGCCGATGGTACGGTTGTCGAGTTCGCGGATCGGCGTCACCTCGGCTGCGGTGCCGGTGAAGAAGGCTTCGTCGGCGAGGTAGATGTCGTCGCGCGTCAGGCGCTGGGAAATCACCGTGTAGCCAAGCTCGGCGGCCAGCGTGATGACCGTGTTGCGCGTGATTCCCATCAGCGCGGAAGCGATTTCGGGTTCGTAGATCACGCCATCCTTGATGACGAACAGGTTCTCGCCGGCGCCTTCGGCGACGAAGCCGTCCACGTCGAGCAGCAGCGCTTCGTCGTAACCGTCCTCGGTCGCTTCCATGTTCGCCAGGATCGAGTTGGCATAGGTGCCGGCAAACTTGGCGCGCGCCATGTTCACGTTCACATGGTGGCGCGAGTAGCTCGAGGTCTTGACCCGGATGCCTTTTTCCAGGCCCTCCTCGCCTAGGTAGGCGCCCCAGGGCCATGCCGCAACGGCGACATGGGTGACAGCGCCGCGCGGGCTGACGCCCATCTTTTCCGAGCCGTAGAAGGCGATCGGCCGCAGGTAGCAGGATTCGAGCTGGTTGCTGCGCACGACTTCCCGGTGCGCCTCGATCAGCGTCGCCTTGTCGTAGGGCATCGGCATGCGATAGATGTGGGCCGAACCGAACAGCCGGTCCATGTGCTCCTTGAGGCGGAAGATGGCGGTGCCTGAGACAGTCTTGTAGGCGCGCACGCCCTCGAACACGGCGAGGCCGTAGTGCAGCGAATGCGTCAGCACGTGGGTGGTGGCATCGCGCCAGGGCACGAGCTTGCCGTCGTACCAGATGAAGCCGTCACGGTCGGCCATGGACATGGTGGTTCTCCAGCATTGCGTTGAACGAGGTTTGGATTCTAGCAGCCTGTCGGACTTGAGCCGCGGGATGCGTTGCCGTCAAACCGGGATGGATGCAAGGCGCGCCGCGCAGGCAATGGTTGTTCCATTGCCAAGCGGTGCAACGCCGCAGACGCCCGGTTTGGCGGCAACCCTTCGGGACGGGCGATTTGGGCGCTTCGCGGCGTTGCACCTCCTCGCTTGGGGAGCGCCAAAGCTTCGTCGGCGCGCCTTGCGCTGCATCCCGAATCGGCCCCGTCGCACCCACGGATCAAGTCCGACAGGCTGCTAGCAGGGGCGCTAGAATGCGCGGATGAATCGTGTCTGGAAGCCCAATGTCACGGTCGCCGCGCTGATCGAGCGCGACGGACGCTTCCTGCTGGTCGAGGAGGAAACCGACGATGGCCTGCGCTTCAACCAGCCCGCCGGTCACCTTGACGAAGGCGAGTCGCTGACGGCTGCCTGCGCCCGCGAGGCGGCCGAAGAGACGGCCTGGGGCTTCACGCCGACCGAACTGGTCGGCATCTATCTTTGGTCGAGACCCCAGGGCGATATCACTTATTTGCGCTTTGCATTTTCAGGCGAGCTGGGTGCGCACGAGGAAGGCCGCACGCTTGACGCCGGCATCCTGCGCGCAGTATGGATGACAGCCGATGAAATTCGCGCCAGCGCGGCGCACCATCGCAGCCCGCTGGTCTGGCAATGCGTGAGCGACTATCTTGCGGGCCGGCGCTTCCCCCTTGAATTACTACGGCATTACGACTGATCATCATGTCCAGCGGAAAGGTTGTTGTCGGGTTGTCGGGCGGCGTCGATTCGGCGGTCGCGGCGCTGCTGCTCAAGCGCGAGGGCTACGAGGTGATCGGCCTGTTCATGAAGAACTGGGAGGATGACGACAACGACGACTATTGTTCTTCGCGCCAGGACCTGATCGACGCCGCTGCTGTTGCCGATGTGATCGGCATCGAGTTGGAGGCGGTCAATTTCTCCGTCGAATATCGCGAGCGGGTGTTTGCCGATTTCCTGCGCGAGTATGAATCCGGCCGCACGCCGAACCCGGATGTGCTGTGCAATTCGGAAATCAAGTTCAGGGCCTTCCTCGATCACGCGCTGGCGCTCGGCGCGGACAGGATCGCCACCGGCCACTATGCGCAGGTGCGCGAATTCCTCGGCGCATGGCAGTTGCTCAAGGCCGAAGACGGCACCAAGGACCAGAGCTACTTCCTGTATCGGCTGAACCAGGCGCAACTGGCGAAGACGCTGTTTCCCGTCGGCCACCTGTACAAGCGCGACGTGCGGCGGATCGCCGCGGAAGCAGGGCTGCCGAATCATGCGCGCAAGGACTCGACCGGTATCTGTTTCATCGGCGAGCGACCCTTTCGCGAGTTCCTCGCGCGCTACCTGCCGAAGCGGCCGGGAGAGATCCGCGTCCTCGGCACCGACCGGATTGTCGGCTCTCACGAAGGCCTGATGTATTACACGCTCGGCCAGCGTGAAGGCCTGGGCATCGGCGGCGTCAAGGGGGCGCCGGAGGAGCCGTGGTTCGTTGCCGGCAAGGACATGGAAAGCAACGTCCTGCTGGTCGTGCAGGGCCACGATCATCCGGCCCTGCTTTCGACCGGCCTGGTGGCGCGCGATCTGTCGTGGATAAGCGGGCAGGCCCCGCACACGCATTGGGTCTATGCGGCCAAGGCGCGCTACCGCCAGCCGGACGCCGCCTGCCAGGTCGAGCGGATTTCAGGCGCCGAGTGCGAAGTGGTGTTTGCTGCTGCCCAGTGGGCGGTCACGCCGGGGCAATCGCTGGTGCTCTACGAGTCCCGCGTGTGCCTGGGTGGCGGCGTGATCGCAACACGTCAGGTGCTGTGTGAATAAATACCTTGCACAATGCATGGGAAACGGGTTTAGAATATTTTTCGGGTGGGATACCCGCACATTTCCGGAGGAATCTTAAGTATGAATAAAGCAGAACTGATTGAAATCGCCGCCAAGGAAGCCGACATCAGCAAGGCTGCCGCCGGCAAGGCGCTTGACGGCATCATGGCCGCGGTAGTCAAGGCGGTATCGAAAGGGGATACGGTTACGCTGGTTGGTTTTGGCACCTTCAAGTCGTCCAAGCGCGCTGCGCGCACCGGCAAGAATCCCAAGACCGGCGCGACGATCAAGATTCCCGCCACTACCGTGCCGAAGTTCAGCGCGGGCGCGGGTTTCAAGCTGGCCGTTTCGGGCAAGAAGGCCAAGAAGTAAGCGCGACGGTTTTCGCCACAAGGGGCCCGCTTGCGGGCCCTTCGTTTTTTTGGCCGCGGCTGGCGGCCGGGCGCGGCATCCACGCCGATTGCGACTAAGATTCCAACATGCAAGGTCCGCAGGGCTCTCCTGTGAGCCTTCGCTGATTGTCCTTCCTGCCGGACCGATTCATGGGAGCCTCATCATGATCACTACGCAACACAAGGACGAACTGGTCGAGTTCGCCGTGTTCGGCGAATTCACCCTGGCCGATTTCAAGGAATTCGAGGAACTGGTTCTTTTCAAGATCAAGTTTTCCGGGCCGGTCAATCTGCTGGTCGACCTGCGCGACATGGCGGACTTCACGGTCGACGTGGCGTGGGAAGAGATTCGTTTCTCGCAGCAGCATGCCGGCGACTTCAGGCGCATTGCAGTCGTCACCGACAGTCAATGGGTGGCGTGGAGCGCTTGGCTGTCGCAACTATTCGTCAATGCCGACGTGACGGTGTTCGCCGACGAGGCCGAGGCCCGCCGCTGGGTCAGCGAGAACGAAGAATGAGCGTGCCGGCGCCGGCCGCGCTGGTCAGTGACGAACAGCTTGCCGCGCATCCGGAATGGCGCGTTTTCGACTGCCGCCATGACCTGAAGAACCCCGGCTATGGCCGCCAGGCCTATGCACGCGGGCATATTCCGGGTGCGCTGTTCCTGCACCTCGACGACGACCTGTCGGGATCCGCGACGGGCGGCAACGGCCGCCATCCGCTGCCGGAATCCGCCGCATTCGCGCGGCGCATGGAGGACTGCGGCGTCGAGGCGACCACCCAGGTGGTCGCCTACGACAATGAAGGAGGAATATTCGCCGCGCGCCTGTGGTGGTTGCTGCGCTGGCTCGGGCATGAGCGGGTAGCGGTGCTCGACGGCGGGCTGGCCGGCTGGCGACGCAGCGGACGGCCGCTGGAAGAGCGCGTGCCAGTGGTCAAACCAGGCAGCTTCACGCCGAATCCGCGGGATATCGCCGTCGATGTCGGCCAGGTGCTGGCTAATCTGCAGTCGCAGCGGCTGCTGGTCGTCGATGCGCGCAGCGCGGATAGATTTCGTGGCGAAAACGAAACGCTCGATCCGGTCGGCGGCCACATTCCCGGTGCGGTGAACCGGTTTTACTTCGAGAACCTCGATGACGACCGCTGCTTCTTCAAGCCGGCGGAACAGCTGCGCCGCGAATTCGATGCCCTGCTCGCCGGACGGCCGGCCGCGCAGGTGGTGCAGCAATGCGGCTCCGGCGTTACCGCCTGCCACAATCTTCTGGCCATGGAACTCGCCGGCCTGTCCGGCTCGAAGCTGTATCCCGGCTCGTGGAGCGAGTGGTGCGCCGATCCCTCGCGGCCCGTGGCGACCGGAGATCTGTAGGCCTCCTGCGTGTCATCGCAGCTTGTTCAGCGCCCAGGCCACATGCTCGCGCACCAGCGCCGAGGGATGATCGGCGCGTGAGCGCAGGGCATTGATTACCTCGTCGCTGCGCGGCGCATTGCCCAGCGCCACGGCGATGTTGCGCAGCCAGCGCTCATGGCCGATGCGACGGATCGCCGAACCGGCCAGGCGCTGGTTGAAATCGCTTTCTTCCCAGGCGAAGAGTTCGACCAGCCGCGCCTGGTCCAGGTTGTGGCGCGGCGCGAAATCGCTCTCGCGCGTCAGGGGCGCGCAGCGGTTCCACGGGCAGGCCAGTTGGCAGTCGTCGCAGCCGTAGATGCGGTTGCCGAGCAGCGGCCGCAGGGCTTCGGGAATGCTGCCCTTGAGTTCGATCGTGAGGTAGGACACACACAGCCGCGCATCGAGGCGATACGGGGCAACGATGGCGGCGCTCGGGCAGGCGTCGAGGCAGGCGGTGCACGTGCCGCAGTGATCGGTGACAGGCCCATCTGGCGCCAGCGGCAGGTCGGTGAATATCTCGCCGAGAAAAAAGTACGAACCGGCGTCTCGCTCCAGCAGCAGCGTGTGCTTGCCGCGCCAGCCCAGCCCGCTGTTCTGAGCCAGGCCGACTTCCATCACCGGCGCCGAGTCGGTAAACACCCGACAGGAGAAATCGCCGATCGCGTCCGTGATGCGATCGGCAAGTTTCTTCAGCCGGCTGCGCAACAGCTTGTGATAGTCGCGGCCCAGCGCGTAGCGCGAAACGAAGGCGCGTTCCCCGTCGGCGAGCGTGGCGCAAGAGTCGGCGCCGGCGGGGCGATAGTTCATTCGCGCGGTGATGATGCTGCGCGTGCCCGGCAACAGTTCGGTCGGCTGCGCACGCTTGCTTCCGGCGCCGCTTGTCGCAACCGTGGCATGGGCGGCCATATAATCCATTTCGCCATGGCAACCGGCCGCCAGCCATGCGCGCAGGTTTTCTTCGGCAGCGGCCACATGGGGCGCGCAAAACCCGACGGCATCGAAGCCGAGTTCCCGGCCCCAGTGCCGTATGTCTTCCTTCAGTTTCGCTGATTCCACTCCGATGCCATGCATGCCGAACATCTTACGTTAGCGCTACCCGGCGAAGCCGATACCCTGGCCTTGGGTGCCGTGCTGGCCGCCGGACTGGCGCCGGGCATGGTGATCTGGCTCGCCGGCGACCTCGGCGCAGGCAAGACCACGCTGGTGCGCGGCCTGTTGCGCCAGGCAGGCGACAGCGGTCCCGTGAAAAGCCCCACTTACACACTGGTTGAACTTCATGTGGTTTCTGGATTAAACTTCTATCACTTTGATTTCTATAGGTTCAACCAAGCGGAAGAATATCTCGATGCAGGGCTCGACGAATATTTTTCAGGAACCGGTATCTGTCTGGTCGAATGGCCCGACAAGGCCGCGCCGTATCTGCCCGCCGCCGATATGCAAATCGAGTTGCGGGTGGCGCCGGACGTGGCAGGCGACGCGCGCATCGCCCGCATCACCGCTGCCAGCGCCAGGGGACGAGCATGCCTCGCCGGCGTGAGGTCCTCAAGTTTGCCGCGGCCAGCCTGACGCTGCTGGTTTCGAGAGTCGGCGCCGGCGCCGCGCCGGGCAGCAGCATTCTCGCCGTGCGCGTCTGGCCCGCGCGCGACTACACGCGGGTGACGCTGGAGCACGATCAGGTGATCAAGTACTCGCATCTGCTGGTGAAAGACCCCGACCGGCTGGTGCTCGACCTGGAAGGCGTCGAGTTCAACTCGGTGCTGCAGACGCTGCCTTCCAAGATCCTCGATTCCGATCCCTATATCAAGCTGATCCGCGCCGGACGCAACAAGCCCGGCGTGGTGCGCCTGGTGATCGAGCTCAAGGGCGAAGTCAAGCCGCAGGTTTTCTCGCTGCTGCCGGTCGGTGAATATGGCCATCGCCTGGTGCTCGATCTCTATCCGGCGCAGCCGATCGACCCCTTGATGGCGTTGCTGGAAAAGACCGTCGAGCCGCCGGCCAAGGCGGAGCCGAAGCCGGACAGTCAGACCATGCCCGCCGAGCAGCAGGGCCGCCGACCGGCCGAGAAGCCGGCCGAGGCGCCGGAAATCACCCGTCTGGTGACCATCGTCCTCGATCCCGGGCACGGCGGCGAAGACCCCGGCGCGGTCGGTCGCGGCGGCAGCCATGAGAAGAACGTCACCCTGTCGGTCGCGCGGCGCCTGAAGCAAAAGATCGATGCCACGCCCAATATGCGCTCGGTGCTGACACGCGACGGCGACTATTTCGTTCCCTTGCATCATCGGGTGCAGAAGGCGCGCCGGGTGCAGGCCGACCTCTTTGTCTCGGTGCACGCCGACGCCTTCATCAAGACCACGGCGCGCGGCTCCAGCGTTTTTGTGCTTTCCGAAACCGGTGCCTCGAGTTCCGCAGCGCGCTGGCTGGCGAACAAGGAGAACTCCGCCGATCTGGTCGGTGGCGTCAATCTCGGCGTCAAGGACCCCTACCTGGCGCGCACCCTGCTCGACCTCTCGCAGACGGCGACCATCAACGACAGCCTCAAGCTCGGCAACCATGTGCTGGGCGAACTCGGCCGCATCAACACCCTGCACAAGGGCCAGGTCGAGCAGGCCGGCTTCGCCGTGCTGAAGGCGCCCGACATTCCTTCGATCCTGATCGAGACCGCCTTCATTTCCAACCCCGAGGAAGAGGCGCGGCTCAACGACGAGGCCTACCAGGACCGCATGGCCGAGGCCATCCTCAGGGGTATCCGCCGCTACTTCGCGAAAAATCCACCCCTGGCGAAATCGAAGCTGGCGCGGCTGGATTGATATAATCGCCGGCTTTTCCTGCCGTCTCAAGCCCATGCTGGTTTTTCGCGGAGTTCCCGAGCGGGCGCCGACGTCCACGGTTCTGACCATCGGCAATTTCGATGGCGTGCATCTGGGCCATCGCGCGCTGCTTGCCGAGTTGATGGCCAAGGCGCGCGCGCTTGCGTTGCCGGCCACGGTGCTCACCTTCGAGCCGCATCCGCGCGAACTGTTCGCCCCGGACCAGGCGCCGCCGCGCCTGGCCAGCCTGCGCGACAAACTCGAACTGCTGGCCGCTTGCGGCGTCGACCGCGTGCATGTCTGCCGATTCAACCGCGCGCTGGCGGCGCTGACCGCCGCGCAGTTCGTCGAAGACATCCTGGTCCGCGGCTTGTCGGTGCGGCACCTGATCGTCGGCGACGACTTCCGCTTCGGCAAGGGCCGCGGCGGCGACTTTGCCCTGCTGCAACAGATGGGGCAGCAGCACCGCTTCGTGGTCGAGGCCATGCACACCGTGGATTTCGGCGGCGTCCGCGTTTCCAGTTCGGCCGTGCGCGATGCCCTGGCGGAAGGCAATCTGGAGTACGCCGAGCAACTGCTGGGGCGCGCCTATGTGATCGCCGGGCGCGTCATGCACGGCGAGAAGATCGGCCGCACGCTGGGTTTTCCCACCGCCAACATCCAGGTAAGGCGCAAGCGCCTGCCCTTGTCCGGCGTTTTCGCCGTGACGGTCTCCGGCATCGCCGCGGAGCCGCTTCCCGGCGCGGCGAACATCGGCGTGCGTCCCACGCTGGCCCAGGGCCTCAAGCCCGTGCTCGAAGTCCACCTGCTGGATTTCGACCGCGACATTTACGGCAGCCATGTCGACGTGAACTTCCTGCACAAGCTGCGCGACGAGGCGAAGTACGATTCCCTCGCTGCGCTCAAGGCGCAGATCGCCCGCGATGTCGACGCCGTGCGGGATTTTTTTTCCGCGGAAAGTTCTGAATCATGAGCAAGACCGACTATCGCAAGACCCTCAACATGCCCGACACGCCGTTCCCGATGCGCGGCGATCTGGCAAAGCGCGAGCCGGGCTGGGTTGCCGCCTGGCAGCAGCAAAAGCTCTACCAGAAGATCCGCAAGGCATCGGCGGGGCGTCCGCGCTTCGTGCTGCACGACGGTCCGCCCTATGCCAATGGCGACATCCACATCGGCCATGCGGTGAACAAGATCCTCAAGGACATCATCGTCCGCGCCAAGACCCTGGCCGGCTTCGATGCGCCTTATGTGCCGGGCTGGGACTGCCACGGCCTGCCCATCGAACACCAGATCGAGAAGACCCACGGCAAGCACCTGCGGGCCGACCAGGCGCGCGAGCTGTGCCGCGCCTTCGCCGCCGAGCAGGTGCAACGGCAGAAGAAGGATTTCATTCGCCTCGGCGTGCTCGGTGACTGGGACAATCCCTACCTGACCATGGCCTTCCGCAACGAGGCGGACGAGATCCGCTCGCTCGGCGACCTGTACTCGCTCGGCTACCTGTTCCAGGGCCTGAAGCCGGTGAACTGGTGCTTCGACTGCGGCTCGGCGCTGGCCGAGGCCGAGGTCGAGTACCAGGACAAGAAATCCCCGGCGATCGACGTCGGCTTCAAGCTCGACCCCGCCGAACGCGGCCGTGTCGCCCATGCCTTCGGCATCGCGGCGCTGCCCGCCGGCGACTGCTTGACGGTGATCTGGACCACCACGCCGTGGACCATTCCCGCCAACCAGGCGCTCAACATGCATCCCGACTTCACCTACGAACTGGTGCAGACGGCGCGCGGCTGCCTGATCCTCGCCGCCGAACTGCGCGCCGCGGCACTGTTGCGCCATGGCCTCGAAGGCGAAGTGCTGGGCGCCTGCCAGGGCGCGGCGCTGGCGCAGGTGGTGTTCCGCCATCCCCTCTACGACCGCGCTTCGCCGGTGTACCTGGGCGAGTACGTCACGCTCGACACCGGCACCGGCATCGTCCATAGCGCCCCTGCCTATGGCCTGGAGGACTACGAGTCCTGCAAGAAGCACGGCATGCACAACGACGAAATCCTCACGCCGGTGCAGGGCGACGGCGTGTTCGCGGCAAGCCTGCCGTATTTCGGCGGCATGAACGTGTGGAAGGCCAATGCGGCCATCATCGCCAAGCTGGCCGAAGTCGGCAGCCTGTTTGCCAGCAGCGAAATCACGCACAGTTACATGCACTGCTGGCGCCACAAGACGCCGATAATTTATCGCGCAACCGTTCAGTGGTTCGTAGGCATGAACCGGATTCCGACCGAGGGCGGCGGCACGCTGCGCGACAAGGCACTTGCCGCGGTCGAGGCGACCACGTTCTATCCCGACTGGGGCAAGGCGCGGCTGCACGCGATGATCGCCAACCGGCCGGACTGGTGCGTTTCGCGCCAGCGCAACTGGGGTGTGCCAATCCCCTTCTTCCTGCACAAGGAAACCGGCGAGCCGCATCCGCGTACGCTGGAACTGCTGGAAGCCGTGGCGCAGCGCATCGAGAAGGAAGGCATCGACGCCTGGTTCAAGCTCGATGCGGCCGAACTGCTCGGCGACGAGGCCAGCCGGTACGAGAAGATGCGCGACACGCTGGATGTCTGGTTCGATTCCGGCACCACGCATCGCACCGTGCTGCGCGGTTCCCACGCTGCGGACCTCGAGTACCCGGCCGACCTCTACCTCGAAGGCTCCGACCAACATCGCGGCTGGTTCCATTCCAGCCTGCTGACCGGCGCCGCGATCGACGGCCGCGCGCCCTACAACGCGCTGCTGACCCATGGTTTCGTGGTCGATGGCAAGGGCATGAAGATGTCCAAGTCGAAGGGCAACGTGGTCGCGCCGCAGAAGATCTCCGACACGCTCGGCGCCGAAATCCTGCGCCTCTGGGTGGCCAGCACCGACTACTCGGGCGAGTTGTCGATCGACGAGAAGACCATCCTGCCGCGCGTGGTCGAGGTCTATCGCCGCCTGCGCAACACGCTGCGCTTCCTGCTGGCCAATACGGCGGATTTCGATGCGCCGACACAGATGCTGCCGGCGGCCGACTGGCTTGAGGTCGACCGCTATGCGCTGGCGCTGACGCGCCGCCTGCAAGCCCAGTGCGTGGCCGACTACGACCGCTTCGAGTTCCACAAGGTAGTGCAGGCCCTGATGAACTTCTGCGCGGAAGACCTCGGCGCCTTTTACCTCGACATCCTCAAGGACCGGCTCTACACCGCAGCCGAGGACTCGCGTGCCCGCCGCTCGGCGCAAAGCGCCCTGTGGCACATCCTGCAAAGCGTGACGCGGCTGATGGCGCCGATCCTCTCCTTCACCGCCGAGGAAATCTGGGCGATCCTCAACCAGGGCGACAGCGTGATGCTTGACACATGGCACACCCTGCCGCCGCAGGGCGACGAGTCGGCGCTGGCCGCACGTTGGCAAGCGCTGCGCGCGGTGCGCGCCGACGTTTCCCGCGTGTTGGAAGACGTGCGCGGCGGCGGCGGCATCGGTTCCTCGCTGCAGGCCGAGGTGACGCTTCGCGTCGACGCCGACGACCACGAGCTGCTGGCTTCACTGGGCGAGGACCTCAAGTTCGTCTTCATCTGCTCCAGAGTCAGCCTCGAGAAGGTCGACACTGACAACGCGGGCGCCGGCCCGGCAATCGAGGCCGCGCCGAGTGCCCACCCCAAGTGCGCGCGCTGTTGGCACTGGCGCGAGGATGTCGGCCGCGACAGCGGGCATCCGGAACTTTGCGGGCGCTGCGTGTCCAACCTGTTCGGCTCAGGCGAGGCGCGCGAGTTTGCCTAATTCCGCTTCCGCACTCGGTCGCTGGCTGGCGCTGGCCGTGCTGGTGCTGGTGCTCGACCAGGCCAGCAAGGCCTGGGTGCTGGCGAGCTTTCGCCTGATGGAGAGCCAGATCGTGACGCCCTTTTTCAACCTCGTCCTGGTCTTCAATGCAGGCGCGTCCTTCAGCTTTCTTGCCGACGCCGGCGGCTGGCAGAAGTGGTTCTTCGTGGTCCTGGCGCTGGGCATTTCGCTCTGGCTGCTGGTCCTCCTGCGCCGGCATGCGCAGGAACGCCTGTTGCCGGCGGCCCTGTCGCTGATCCTCGGCGGGGCCATCGGCAATGTCGTCGATCGCCTGCGCTTCGACGCCGTGGTCGATTTTCTCGATTTCCACTTGGCGGGCTATCATTGGCCGGCCTTCAACGTGGCCGACTCGGCCATCACCGTCGGCGTGGCGCTGATGCTCTGGCACCAGTTCCGTGTCGGCAAGGATTCTTCATGAGCGAAACCGTACGCGCCGGCAACCTGATCACGCTGCACTACCGCGTCGCCACCGGCGACGATACCGAACTGGTCAGCACCTTCGAGTCGACCCCGGCCACCCTGCAACTGGGCAGCGGCGAACTGGCGCCGCCCCTCGAGCACTGCCTGATCGGCATCGGCGTCGGCGAACGCCATGTCTTCCTGCTCGACGCCGATCAGGCCTTCGGCAGCCACAACCCGCAACTGACGCAGCGCGTGGCGCGCAGCGCGCTGCCGCCCGACTCGAGCCCCGAGCTGCACGGCCTAATCGAGTTCGCCGCACCCGGCGGCGGCAAGTTCACCGGGATCGTGCGCGAGCTGGACGACGCGGCGGTGCTGGTCGATTTCAACCATCCGCTGGCGGGCAAGCCGGTGCGCTTCGAAGTCGAAATAATCGGAATACTTTGATGAACATCCTGCTCGCCAACCCAAGGGGTTTCTGCGCCGGCGTCGAACGCGCCATCGCGATTGTCGAACGTGCGCTGGAAAAATTCGGCGCGCCGATCTACGTCCGCCACGAGGTGGTGCACAACCGCTATGTGGTCGACGGCCTCAAGGCCAAGGGTGCGGTGTTCGTCGAGGAGCTGGCCGAAGTGCCGGACGGCGCCACGGTGGTCTTCAGCGCCCACGGTGTGCCACTGTCGGTGCGCATCGAAGCGGAGAGGCGCCACCTGAAGGTTTTCGACGCCACCTGCCCGCTGGTGACCAAGGTGCATGTCGAGGTGTCGCGCCTGCATAGGCAAGGTTACGAAATTGTCATGATCGGACACAAGGGCCACCCCGAAGTCGAAGGCACCATGGGCCAGGCCACCGGACAAATGTATCTGGTGGAAAGCGTCGAAGATGTGGCGAATCTGAAGGTCGGCGCCGATGATGCGGCGAAAGAGGTGTCGCTGGCCTATGTAACGCAGACCACGCTGTCGGTAGACGACGCGCAGGCCATCGTCGCTGCGCTGCGCCTCCGCTTTCCCGGCATCGTCGGGCCGAAGAAGGACGACATCTGCTATGCCACGCAGAACCGGCAGGACGCCGTCAAGGCGATGGCCGGCAAGGTCGACGTGGTGATCGTGGTCGGCTCCAGGAACAGTTCGAATTCCAACCGGCTGCGCGAAGTCGCGGCGATCGGCGGCATACCGGCGTACCTTGTGGATGGGGCTGAGCAGATCGATGCCAGGTGGCTGAATGGCGAAGCGCGGGTCGGCGTCACGGCCGGCGCTTCAGCGCCCGAGGTGCTGGTCAGCGGCGTCGTGGAGCGGCTCAGGGCGCTGGGCGCCGGCAGCGTCGAAACCCTCGACGGAGCGGCCGAGAACGTCTACTTTCCCCTGCCCAGGGAGCTTCTGGGCGATTAGGCCGCTATCGACGTTACCTGTCCGCCGATGCCGCCAGATCCGCAAGCGTTCCGGCAAACAGGTGATCGAGAGGGACAACCCTGACGCGCTCCTGCAAGCTGTACTCCTGCGTGCCGGGATAGATCACGCACAACATGTCGAGACGCAAATCTTCCAGAGCGTTTCGCATCGACGGGGTCAGGCGCGGCGCATCGGCGCGCTTGATTTCAAAGCCCATGCGCCGGCCGTCGATCATCATCAGCACGTCAAGTTCGGCGCCATTGTGGGTCGCCCAGAAATACAGTTCATCAGGCTCCATGCGGTGGATGATTTGCTCAAGCACATAGCCTTCCCATGACGCCCCGCACCGGGGATGACTGAGCAAGGCATTGTGATCGGCAATGCCCAGCAGTTGATGCAGCAGGCCGGAATCGCGCCAGTAGAGCTTGGGCGCCTTCACCTGTCGCTTGCCAATGTTTTCGTGCCAGGGCTGCAACTGACGAACCAGATAGGTGCCGGTCAGGAGGTCCAGATAGCGGCGCACTGTGCCTTCCGAGATGCCGAGCGACCGTGCCGGTTCGGCGGCGTTCCAGATTTGTCCGTGATAGTGGGCGAGCATGGACAGGAAGCGCTGCAGGCCGGCGGCCGGAAGCGTGATTCCCAATTGCGGAAGATCACGCTCCATCAGCGCCAGCAGGAATTGCTTGCGCCAAGTGCGGCTGTCCGTCTCGGTCTTCGCCAGAAACGCGCGTGGAAAGCCGCCGCGCAGCCACAGCGCATCAGCTTGGCTGTCTCCCACCTCGTCCAGCGTGAAACCGGACACCTCGATCACTTCGATGCGCCCGGCCAGCGATTCACTCGAACGTCTCAGCAAGGCCGGAGAGGCACTGCCGAGCAGGAGGAAGTTCGCCGCAACCTCGGGCCGGTCGGCCAACACGCGCAGCACGGGGAACAATTCGGGCGCGCGCTGGATTTCATCGATCACGACCAGACCGCGCAAGGGCGCGAGCGCGAGCATTGGTTCGTTCAGGCGAGCCGTGCTGATGGGGTCTTCCAGATCAAGGTAGTTGGGGCTCGCCGCATCGACAAACGAGCGTGCCAGAGTGGTCTTGCCCACTTGGCGCGGCCCCACCAGTGCAACAATCGGAACTCGCCGCAGCGCGGTTTCGACGTGGGTAGTGAGCGTTTGCCGGCTAATCATTCCGCCAATTTACCATGAAATAGATCGCTTTGATTACCGAATATCATGGTGTATGCCGCGCGCAGTCTCTTCGCTGTGCCGAAAGTCGCCGTGGCGGGTTCTGTCTGCAGGAAATCTGCGAAAATCCGGGAAATTCGAGCCTGGCCCCTTTTCCCTCTGTCTGCAGGGAAATTCGAGCCTGGCCCCTTTTCCCCCAGCGCCCGAGGTGCTGGTCAGCGGCGTCGTGGAGCGGCTCAGGGCGCTGGGCGCCGGCAGCGTCGAAACCCTCGACGGAGCGGCCGAGAACGTCTACTTTCCCCTGCCTAGGGAACTGCTGGGCGCCTAGGCAGAGAGCGACTCGCCGCCAGCGCCGGCTGTTCAGTAGCGTTCGCGAAGATAGATATAGGGGGCTCTCGGGGAGCCAAGCCTGATCCGCGCATTGGGATCTTGTGCCCACGCTGCGGTTCCTCCGCAACTTGCGGCAGGTGACCAGAAACCCTGCAACCATGGCCTGTTCGCCGGCGTGCCGGCGTGAGCGGCGTTGCAGGAGGTGTCGACCCCGGCGGCATTGAGATTGACGGCGAGATCAAAGCTGCCTGCTGCCGCAGTCGCGTTGAAGACGAGCGTGCCGAGGCCGCCGTTCAGGGTGATCGGGCTGGCCGACTGGATCACCGGCGCCAAGGCGCCGCTGGTGACGAAGGCATTGGTGGGCAGCGCCGTGCAGCTATCCGCAGTGTGGAGGCTCCAGCCGGTGCCGGTGTACGACTCGGCGCGCAGCGGCACACGGACGGCAAGCAGTTCCGAGCCGTAGGTGTTTACGAGGCGCACGCGACCGAATCGAATGGCAGTGGTGTTGCTGAGCACGGGACCTGTGATGGCAGCGCCGTCTGGTTCCACGAGAATGTTCGCCTTGAGGGCGAAACTGTCATAGGGGCCGTCCGGCGCCGCATTTCGGGTGAAGGCCCGATTGCCGGTCGTCGTATAAACGCCGTTGCTCCAGACGAAGGCCGGCAGCGCCGGCGACAGGCGGGCCGCCGCTACCGCAGTGCCGCCGTTGTCACCGGTGATGGAGAAGGTGCCCAGCGTCGGGTAGCCCGCTGTATACCGGGCCGTCGTGGTTTCGTTGGCGCTTTTGGCCGACAAGGTCAGGTTGAGCCCCAGAGCGGCTTGATCCATGTACGTAAAGCCTCCGCAGGCCGGCGTCAGTGTCGCCGCATAGGTGAAATGATGCGGGTAGAAGCGACCGAAAGGGCCGGCGGCGGCGGAACCTACATTGCAACCGTATTTTCCGCCGGCCAGTGTGTTCGAGGCGCTGGCCGCAACGCAATCGCCGCCCGCCTGATCGACGGTGGTGTAACCGCTGTCAGTCACCGCATCGGCCAGCAAGGAGATCGTGCCGACGTCATGGTATTGAAAGACGCCTGAGGCGCTGCTGCCGGTTGCCGCGGTGAAGCTGCCGTTGAGAACGCCGGCCGCCGCCGCGTTGTGGTCCTGCACCAGTCCGGTGTTGACCGTCGGCGTCCCGGTGTAGCCAGCAGGCACCGCAGTGGTCGCCGTCATCGTGAAATTGTTGCCGGCCGGCAAGGTGGCGCCGCCGAGGTTGGCCGTCACGGTAAATGATTGCGGACGGATGGCGAAATTGTCGCTGGAACATTGGGTAATGGCGCTGCCGCAATCAACCGCAGAGCAGCTGAAGCGCATCCGTACATCGCGGTAGGCGGTGGCCACATTGATGTTGCTGACTGTCGTCCGCCCGTTGCTGAAGGTCGCGCTACCGAGGGAGATCGTCGCATCCTGGCTGGTGGGGCAGTTGTTCGCGCCGATCGGCACGCCGGTGTTGATGTTGGCCAGCAGATCCACGGCGACGCTGCCGGAGAAGGTATTCTCCAGTGTGCCGGCGGGCTTGAGCGCCACCCCCTCCAGGCCGAAATTCGTGCTGGCCAGCTTGGTGTAAAGGGCCGCATAGCCGAGCGCGGGCGGCGCCGTGGGCGTGCATTGCGGCGTCGCCGGCTCGCAACCATTGAAGCTTGACGGGGGGCACCCCGTAACCGAGAGCATTACATTCTCCGACTCGACGATTTGTCCATCGGTGACATGGGCGTAGACGTTGCCGGAAACGGTTGGCTGGTAACTCAGCACCGCCTGGTACTCGCCGTTGAAGATATAGGTGGCCAGGCCGTCGTCGGCTGCGCCGTTATTGAAGGTGCCATAGCCCGACACCAGGCTCCAGTTGCCGCCGTTGGCAATGGCGGTGGGCGTGGTACTGGGCGTCGATGTGGACGCGATGGACAATACAACCTGCGTGGTGTTGTTGGGCATGGTGACCGCGCCATGTGAATTGTCGTGCGCGGTCACCGTGACCTGTACCGGCTGAACCGGCGTGCAGACGGTAGGCGTGCCGGAGGCGGTGATGGCATAGTGACTGAGGCAGGCGCCTGCCTGGTTCATGTCCCGCTGCATCAGGGCGACACCGCCTTCGTAGTTGTATATGCGGAATTCGTCGATGGTGGCACCGGTGCCGCCGGGATTGCCGGCCGAACGTCCCGTGCCCGGGCCGATAGCATCAATGAACCCGCTGCGGTTGTCGCCTATGTAGAGTGTGCCGACGCTGGCGGAGACGGAACCCGCCGTCGAGAACGCGGACGTTACCGACAGGACGCCATTGACGTAGATGCGCAGCCGATCGCTGTTGGCCGCCGCCAACGCGTTGAAGTTCCAGGTGACCGCGATATGCGTCCAGCCGGCATTGGGTATGGCGTTGGCCCCCGTTTCCACGGCGCGGCGTGCGCCGGTACTGTCAGTGACGACAAAGCGCAGCGTCCGGCTATTGGTTCGCATCAGGTAGAACCACTGGCCGCTGGCCACCGTGGCATCGAACAGCATGCGGTCGTTGCTGGAGTTGTTGTACCAGAAGGTGATCGTGCCGACGCCGCCCACGGTGGTCGGGATCAAGACGCCGGTGTCGATGGCGCTGATGTCCGCCGCCGTGGCGTTGTCCGTGATCTGTCCGCCGCGGCAAACCTTCCCGGTCGCCACCTCGGTCGGTGCCGTCGAGGCGCCGGCGGATACCGCCGTACCGTGGCGCGCGTTGCCGCTGGTGTCCAGCACCTGGCCGGCCGCTGCGCTCCAGCTCACCTGCTCCATGCGATATTCGGCTACCGGACGAGCGATGTAAAACTTGGTCGCGGTGTTGTTGGCGGGGTAGCCGAAGGCAGTCACTTCGTAATCGTTGCTGTCGACCTGCCAGCCGATCTGGGCGATGGTATTGCCGGGGCCGGGTACGTTCGCGCCGTACTGATAGATGAACTCGCCGTTCTCCTGCAGGATGACTTGTACGTTGTAGCTGCCGGTGGCCGCGGTGAAAGACGTCCACTCCGGTACGTTGCTCCAGGTGACGACAAAGCTGCGATAGGGTGCGGTGCCCAGCGTCGCATAGCTCACGTAGCAGAGATTGCGGTTAACACAATTGGTGATGTAGCCACCACCTATCTCCGACTGCAAGGAAGGATCGAGGTCGCTGCCGTAGATGCGCAGGGTGTAGTTCAAGCCCGCATTGGGGTAGGGCAGTTGGGTCACCGGACTGCCGTAGCCGCAGGTGGTGTTGTTGTTGAACTGCAGGCGCCCGTTGCTCATGATGCGTACTTGGGTGAAATTCACCCCGCCGTACATGAAGGTGAAGCCGATGGGGAGGTTGTCCGACATGTTGTCGTCTATGAATGGCGGATTCGTACCGCAGCCACCGGTGTTGCTGAATCTGTAAAGGGTGGAATAGGCGCCGCCGAGCGTTGGGCCCAGCTTGGTGTGGGTTGACGCGTCTATCCAGTTGAAGGTGGTCGAGGCGTTGGCATAGGTCACCGCCTGTGCGGCGGCGGACCAGAGCATGACTCCCAGCGAAAACAATGCGACAGCCAGCCACGTCTTCGGCAGCGCAAGCAAGCCCCCGATGATCAAGGGCGCGGGCTTGGAAGCGTCTTGTTCGGGTTTCATGGTGCGGCCCCTATCGGCAAGGAAGGTGGAAGCAAAAATTCGGCGCTGGCGACACGGCGAGCGAACATGGCAGAGAGCTCATAGCGCGACCTCGATCCGGCGTTCAATGTAATCGAAGCCGGCGGCGGGCGCGGCGGGGGGGCAGGCGCCGGCGGCGGGCTGGTTGCAGGCCGTGGAGACCAGGCGATATACCGTCGGACCGTTGTTGACGTCGACCGAAGCGGCGCAGGTAACGGTGACCGTGAAGGCCAACAGCGTGGGAGCAGCCGGCACAAACGAGGTGGGTGAGGCGGGACAGGCGCGGCTGTTCGGATTGGCGCTGCCGACGGCTACCGGCGGCGTGCCGTAGCTGAAGTTGTAGGCGGGCGTGGACTGGACCTGATAAATGCCCCATTCGATCCCGGCCCGCGCCGCCTGGTAGGCTCGCACGCCCTGAATGTCCAGCACCGAGCCGGTATGCTGGCTGGTCGAGACGCTGACGATGAACGCGCCGAGGGCGGCCAGCACGACGAGGATGAAAATGGCCGAGACGATGGCGAAGCCGCGGGGACCGGTGCTGGAGCGCGCTCGAGCGGGGATGAAATGTGGCGTCATGGCGCGTTGTCGATGCGGATTTGTTGGGACAGATTCACGCTCTCGCCGATACCGGTCGCGGCGTCTACCTGGGTCAGCGCAAGGTTGATGAGCAGCAGGCCGTTTCTGCCGCTGGCGTTGGTGGTGTATTCGACGGTGCAGGTAGCGTTGCCGGCGAGGGTGGCGGTTGTGCCGCCGGCCGGTGGGGTGCCTTGCGCGGGGTTGAAGCCGTAGTTCCACTGCCGCGTCAGATTGCCGGGAGCACCGCCGACGGCGGGACAGGCGTAGGTGACGGCCCGTGTGCCGGCGGGAACCACCTGGAAGCGGGCATCGGGCGAAGGCAGCGGCGGGGTTTGGGCAGCGAAGGGATTGGCGGCGAGGGTGACGACGTTGCCGGCCGGGTTGATCGCCACCAGCGCGCGATTGCATCCGGGCGGCGTTGCCGTGCAATCGTAGGCATTGGCCGGAGCGTTGCCGGGGCCGAGGTTGTAAATGACAATGAAATCACCCGCAGCGATGGCCGGATTGGCCGGCATCGGCCCGAGCACGTCGAAGGTGGTGTCGGCGACCGTGGTATAGCTGAGGAAATCGCCGCCGGTCGATCCGTCGTCCTCGAAGCGGTAGCGTCCGCCGGCGCTGGTCATGATGAACTCGATGTAATTCACTCCGCCGGCTGCAGTGACGCGCAGGCTGTTGGGCAGCGCCAGGCGTATGTCGCGCGTGATGCGGCGCAGGGCAACGTCGGCCTGGTCCGTAAGTTCGGCGCGGCGCACGGAATCCAGGTAGCCCAGAATCGGCTTGCTGATGAAGACGGTGACAATGGCTGCAAGAATGCCGGTGATGGTGATCGCGACGATGGCTTCGATCAAGGTGAAGCCGGTGCTGCGGTAAGGCGGGCGGCGGGTCATGGCAGGCGTCATGGCAATGAGTTCGGCGCGTAGCGCGTGCGATAGCCTTCGACGGTCATGTTTTCGTTGTTGAAATTGACGGTCACCGTGATGAGCAGCGCTGCCCCACTGGCCAGGGTGATGTTGTTGAGGGCGGCCGGAGCGACGGTGATGCCGGCGCTGTAACCCGGAGGCATCGCGGCGCCGGTAATGTTGGTGGTGATACCGGCGAGGCCGTTGTAGTCGTTGACATTGTCGAAGGGCGTGACGGCGCCACCGCGCGTTTCGGCTGCTTCCGGGCCGATGGCTTCCGGCGTGGCGCATGCGGCCGCGCTGACTGCCGTGGTGGCGGCCGGATCGTCCGGGTCGCACCAGGTAAAGGCCTGCGCGGCGACTTCATCCATCAGCCCTTCGGCAATCGCCAGCATCTGCTTGCGGATCATCGGGTCGGCGCCAGTGCGCGCGGTGAGGTTGAGCACCGTCAGCATCCCCGTCAGCGCGACCCCCACGATGACAATGAAGACGATCAGTTCGATCAGGGTCACGCCGCATTGGCGGTGTTTAGCGTACATAGCCGGTTTCCGCTTCGACGTTGACCGTCAGGCCCATCATGGCATCCGTGACCGTATAGGCATAGAGCTGCGCAGCCGGCACGGCCGATGCTCGACCCAGTGCGTCAAAGGCGAGTGCGGCGGGGCCCGCCAGTGCAACGGCTACGTTGGGTGCGCAGATCGCGTTGGTCGGCCCGCCACAGGCGCTGTCCGTGGCCGGCAGCGTAAGCTGGCGCGGGCAGGCGCCGGCGCCGACTGTCTCCGGCGTGACGTTGTCGATGGTGAGGGTCAGGCTGTTGCCAGCCAGCGCGACGCACACGATGCGCCGCTGCGCCACCGCGGACTTTCGCGCGAATTCGAGTGTGGCCCTTACCTTGTCGCGGTAGCCCGTTGCGTCGAATCCGGAAGGACTCAAGCGCGGCACCGCCACGGCGGCCATGATGCCGACAATCAGCATCACGGTGATCAGTTCGACCAGGGTGAAGCCGAATTGGCAGCCACGGGAAAGATGGGGAGGCTTCATGCGGACAGTCTAACAAGTGCGCGCGAACAGGCGCAAGGCAATCCGTCGGCCGACAGGCGGCATCCGCGTTGCCATGCTGCGGGCCCGGCAGGTATAATTCCCCGCCTTTCAGGACGCTGTTGTAGCTCAGTTGGTAGAGCAACTGATTCGTAATCAGTAGGTCGCCAGTTCGATTCCGGCCAACAGCACCAGACTTCGGGGCCTGCCTCCTTTGCGGTCGGCAGGCCTCGTTTCTTTTCACGGGCCCGCGACAAGGCAGCGGGCTCCATCAACCGCTGACGGGGGACGCTCATGCAGATCAAAGACAGTGTATTCATCATCACCGGCGGGGCTTCGGGCCTCGGTGCGGCTAGCGGACGGATGCTGGTGGCGCAGGGCGCCAGGGTGCTTCTGGCCGACATCAACGAGGCGGCCGGCACCGCGCTGGCGGCCGAGCTCGGCGGCAACGCGCGCTTTGTCACCACCGACGTCGCCGACGAGGCCAGCGCCAAGGCCTGTGTGGCGGCGGCGCTGGCGGCCTTCGGCGGCCTGCACGGGCTGGTCAATTGCGCCGGCATCGCGACCGCCGAGAAGGTGCTCGGCCGGAACGGCCCGCATGCGCTGGATAGCTTCGCCAGGACCATCACGGTGAATCTGGTCGGTTCGTTCAACATGATCCGTCTTGCGGCCGAGGTCATGAGCCAGAGCGAACCCAATGCGGCGGGCGAGCGTGGCGTGATCGTCAGCACCGCTTCGGTGGCCGCTTACGACGGCCAGATCGGCCAAGCGGCCTACGCGGCGTCGAAGGCCGGCATCGTCGGCATGACGCTGCCGATCGCGCGCGAGCTGGCACGCTTCGGCATCCGCGTCATGACCGTCGCGCCGGGGATTTTCAAGACCCCGATGTTGCTGGGCATGCCGCAGGAAGTTCAGGATTCGCTGGGCAAGATGGTGCCCTTTCCCTCGCGGCTGGGCCGGCCGGACGAGTATGCGGCGCTGGTGCGGCACATCATCGAAAACGAGATGCTCAACGGCGAGGTGATTCGCCTCGACGGCGCCATCCGCATGGCGCCCAAGTGACGGAGCCGCTCGACGCCGTCATCCCCGCGCAGGCGGGGATCCAGGCAGCACGCTAGACCGGATTCCCGCTTTCGCGGGGATGACAATCCCATGCCCCAGGCCGACCAACCCTGCTACCACTGCGGCCTGCCGCTTCAGGCGGGTGTGGACCTGTCGGTCGAAATCGACGGCCGGCCTCGCCCGATGTGCTGCGCCGGTTGCCAGGCGGTGGCGCACGCCATCGTCGGCAATGGTCTTGCCGACTACTACCGCCATCGCGATGCGCTGCCGGAGAGCCCGCGCGAGGCCTTGCCGCAGGTTCTCGGCGACCTTGCCCTGTTCGACCTGCCCGATGTGCAGAAGAATTTCGTGCGCCGGGCGGAGGGCCCCGCCGGCGAACACGAGCAGGAAGCGGCGCTGATCCTCGAAGGTATCACCTGCGCCGCGTGCGTCTGGCTCAACGAAGCCCATGTGGGCCGCCAGCCCGGCGTGACCGCCGTCGACATCAACTACACCACACGCCGCGCAAGGGTGCGCTGGGACGAGCGAGTCACCAAACTCTCGGCGATCCTCGAAGCCATCGCGGCGATCGGCTACCGCGCCCATCCCTACGATATCGGGCGCTCCGAGGAGCTGGCGCGCAAGGAACGCAAGGCCGCGCTGTGGCGGCTGTTCGTCGCCGGCTTCGGCATGATGCAGGTGATGATGTACGCGATACCGGTGTACCTCGCCGATGGCGACATGACGCCGGACATCGAGCAATTGATGCGCTGGGCCAGCCTGGTCCTGACGCTACCGGTGATGCTGTATTCCGCCGCGCCGTTTTTCACCAGCGCCTGGCGCGATCTGCGTCTGCGGCGCGTCGGCATGGATGTGCCGGTCGCCTTGGGCGTCGGCGCCGCCTTTGCGGCCAGCGTCTGGGCGACGCTCTCGGCGGCCGGCGAGGTGTATTTCGATTCGGTCACGATGTTCGTTTTTTTCCTGCTATCCGGCCGCTATCTGGAAATGATGGCGCGGCAGAAGGCCGCGCGCAGCGTCGAGACCATGGCGCGCGCCATACCGGCCTTCGCCACGCGCCTTTTGGGCTGGCCGGCGACCGGCGTGGATGCTGCCGAGGAGCACATTGCGGTGGCCGAGTTGCGCGCCGGCGACGCGGTGCGGATCAGGCCCGGCGAGACGGTGCCGGCCGACGGCTGCGTCCTCGATGGCGAGAGCGCGGCCGACGAATCCCTGCTGACAGGCGAGAGCCGTCCGGTGCGTAAGCTCGCGGGTGACGCGCTGATCGGCGGCAGCGTGAATACGGCGAGCCCCCTGGTGATGCGCGTCGAACGCGTCGGCGAAGCGACGCGCGTGGCGGCGATCCAGCGCCTGATGGAGCGTGCCGCCGCGGAAAAGCCGCACCTGGTGGAAATTGCCGAACGCGTCGCCGGGCGCTTCATCATTGCCTTGCTGGTCCTCGCCGTCGCGACGGCGTTGGCCTGGTGGTCGATCGACCCCGCGCGTGCCTTGTGGATTTTTGTCGCGGTGCTGGTGGTCAGTTGCCCGTGCGCGCTGTCTCTGGCAACCCCGGCCGCACTGACCGTGGCGACCGGTGCGCTGGCCGCCCGCGGCGTGCTGGTGACGCGCGGCCACGCCATCGAGGCCCTGGCGCGGGCCGATCGCTTTGTTTTCGACAAGACCGGCACCCTGACCACCGGGCGCATGGCCCTGGTCGCAACGGTCGCGCTGCGTGGCGATGCTGCGTATGCGCTGGCGCTGGCGGCAGCACTGGAGCGCGGCTCCGAGCACCCGATCGCGCGGGCGCTGGCAGTCGGCGGTGTGGAGGCGGGGCCGGCGGCGGCAATTGAGGTCGCTGGCTTGCGCGCCACGACCGGAGCGGGGGTCGAGGGGATGATCGAGGGAAGCGTCTGGCGGCTTGGTCGTCCCGAGTTCGTCGGCGCCTTGCATGCGTTGCCAGTGCCCTTGGAGGTGCAGGCCACAGTCGGCGCTGGAGATACGGTGATCGCCCTGGGGGACGCGGATGGCTGGCAGGCGTTTTTCCGCCTGAGCGATGGCCTGCGCCCGGAAGCATCCGCGATGGCAGGGGAACTCACCGCGGCGGGCATCAAGCTGTCGATCTTCAGCGGCGACCTGCCGGCCGCTGCGGCGCGAGTGGGCGCGGCGCTCGGCATATCCGACGCGCGGGGCGGGCTCTCGCCGGAGGACAAACATGCGGCACTCAAGGCCCTGCAGGAGGCCGGCGAAACGGTCGCCATGGTCGGCGACGGCGTCAATGACGCCCCGGTGCTGGCGCAGGCGCAGGTGTCGATCGCCATGGGCGGTGGCGCCGATCTGGCGCGGGCAAACGCCGACGTGGTGCTGCTCGGCAATGACTTGCAGGGGTTGCCGCAAGGCCTGGCGCTGGCGAGGCGTACGCTGCGCATCGTGAAACAGAACCTGCTGTGGGCTTTCGCCTACAATTTCCTGGCGATCCCCCTGGCAATGGCCGGCTGGGTGACGCCGTGGATGGCCGGCATCGGCATGTCGGCCAGTTCGCTTCTGGTGGTTCTCAATGCCTTGCGGCTGCAGCGAGGTTGAAGGATTAGATGGATATCCTGTACCTACTGGTTCCGATTTCGTTGTTGTTCGTCTTCGTCATCGCCGCCGTGTTCTGGTGGTCGCTGAAGAGCGGGCAGTACGAGGATCTCGACGGCCCCGGCCACCGCATCCTGATGGACGACGACCGCGCGGTCGTGCCGGCAGAAAGCGGGAGCGTTGACCCAGATCAAGGTCGGGCGGACAAAAAGTAGCCATACTGGCAACGGGTTTTCTGGTGATGGCTTCGCGCCGTCGCCCAAAAGCTCTCTGTTGGGGTTAGGGGTGCGCGCTGCGCACCCTTTTTTTATGTCCCGTCCCGGAAGGGGCGAGACGTATCCCGACGATATCTCTCCGGCGACACTCGATCCTGGTGTGATCGCATGGAAACTTCCGCCAAGAAATCAAACCAATCGGCTTATAAACCCTGTTCCTGACATTGTTATGTTTCTTCAAGTCGGATATACTTTGATCTATATCAAGCTTTGCAATTTTTTGACGTGTAATCTCCCGAAAAAGCTCATTACTGCATCGCAGCAATTGCGGTTCATGAGATTTTGTTTTTTGTCTTTTTGATAAGTGAGGTGAATCCATCATGCAATCGCAAGCGACTTACAACTACAAAGTCGTGCGCCAGTTCGCTGTGATGACCGTAATCTGGGGCATCGTCGGCATGCTGGTCGGCGTCATCATCGCCGCCCAACTGGTCTGGCCGGAGTTGAACGTGGTCGAGTGGCTGAGCTATGGGCGCTTGCGTCCGCTGCACACCAACGCCGTGATTTTTGCCTTTGGCGGGTGCGCGCTGTTTGCCACCTCCTATTTTGCGGTGCAGCGCACCAGCCATGCGCCGTTGTTCGCGCCTGGCCTGGCGGCGTTCACCTTCTGGGGCTGGCAGTTGATCATCGTGCTGGCCGCGCTTTCGCTGCCGCTGGGCTTCACCTCCGGCAAGGAATACGCGGAGCTCGAATGGCCGATCGACATCCTGATCACGCTGGTCTGGGTGTCCTATGCGGTGGTCTTCTTCGGCACCATCATCAAGCGCAAGGTTTCGCACATCTACGTGGCGAACTGGTTCTTCGGCGGCTTCATCCTCACCGTCGCGGTGCTGCATCTGGTGAACAGCGCCGAGATCCCGGTTCTTGCCGCCGGCGTGCTGACGCCGAAGTCCTACTCGGCCTACGCCGGCGTGCAGGACGCGATGGTGCAGTGGTGGTACGGCCACAACGCGGTGGGCTTCTTCCTCACCGCAGGATTCCTCGGCATGATGTACTACTTCGTGCCCAAGCAGGCCGGGCGCCCGATATATTCCTATCGGCTTTCCGTGGTGCACTTCTGGGCCCTGATCTTCACCTACATGTGGGCCGGTCCGCACCACCTGCACTACACCGCGCTGCCCGACTGGACGCAGAGTGTCGGCATGCTCTTCTCGCTGATCCTGCTGGCGCCTTCCTGGGGCGGCATGATCAACGGCATCATGACCCTGTCGGGCGCCTGGCACAAACTGCGCGACGACCCGATCCTGAAGTTCATGATCACCTCGCTGTCTTTCTACGGCATGTCGACCTTCGAAGGTCCGATGATGTCGATCAAGACGGTCAATGCCCTGTCACACTACACCGACTGGACTGTCGGCCACGTGCATTCCGGCGCTCTGGGCTGGGTGGCGATGATTTCGATCGGCTGCATCTATTACCTGCTGCCGCGCCTGTTCGGCAAGGCCGAGATGGCGTCGAAGAAGTTGATCGAAGTGCACTTCTGGATCGCCACCATCGGCGTGGTGCTCTACATCGCCTCGATGTGGATTGCCGGCGTCATGCAGGGCCTGATGTGGCGCGCCACCAACGTGGACGGCACGCTGACCTACGCCTTCGTCGAGTCGGTCAAGGCCACCTACCCGTTCTGGATCATTCGCCTGCTGGGCGGTCTGCTGTTCCTCTCCGGCATGCTTGTCATGGCCTGGAACATGGTCCTGACCATTGCGGGTGGCAAGGCCGTCAATGCGCCGGTACTCGCACCCGCCGCGGCCCATTGACCCGGATTGCACAGATTAAGGAGCTATAAATCATGTTGACGCATGACAAAATTGAACGGAACGTGGGGCTCATGATCGTCCTGATCGTCCTCACGGTGAGCGTGGGGGGTCTGGTCGAGATCCTTCCCTTGTTCTTCCAGAAGTCGACCACCACGCCGGCCAACGAACTGGTCAAGCCCTACGACGCGGTGCGCTTGTCGGGACGCGACATCTACATCCGCGAGGGCTGCTACAACTGCCATTCGCAGATGATTCGTCCGTTCCGCGCCGAGACCGAGCGCTATGGCCACTACTCGGTGGCCGGCGAGTTCGTCTATGACCATCCGTTCCAGTGGGGCTCCAAGCGCACCGGGCCGGATCTGGCGCGTGTCGGCGGCCGTTACTCGGACCAATGGCATCGCAGCCACCTGCTGCAGCCGCGCGACGTGGTGCCCGAGTCGAACATGCCTGCCTATTACTGGCTGGATCGTCCCCTCAAGGACGATGTGATCGACGCCAAGATGAAGGCCTTGCGCGCGGTCGGCGTGCCATATACCGATGCCGAAATCGCCGGCGCGAAGAAGGCCATCGCGGGCGTTACCGAACTCGACGCACTGATCGCGTACCTGCAGGGCATGGGCACGGCGCTCAAGCAAACGAGGTAATCGGGTGGACATCAACGACCTGCGTTCCCTCTTCACGGTGCTGGCGTTCATCGCTTTCGTCGGCATCGTGTGGTGGGCCTATTCCGACCGGCGCAAGCAGACTTACGACGAGGCGGCCATGCTGCCGCTCGACGATGACAGTCCGTTTATCCCCTTGGTGCCGTCGGCGCCGCAGGCCACAAAGAATCAGGAAAGGAAATCATCATGAGTGATTTTGTCAGCGGCTTCTGGAATGTGTTTGTCGTGGGCCTCACGCTCGTCAGCATCATCGGCTGCGGGGTCTTCTTGTGGTCGCAGGGTGCGGCCAAACAGGCGGAAGGTGCGACCACCGGCCACGTCTGGGATGAAGATCTGCAGGAGTTCAGCAATCCGCTGCCCAACTGGTGGCGCTGGCTGTTCTACATCACCATCTTCTTCTCGTTGTTCTATCTGGCGATGTATCCCGGCCTCGGCACCTATCAGGGCCAGTTCAAGTGGTCTTCCGCCGGACAGTATGACGGTGAAATGAAGAAGGCGGAAGATCAGTACGGGCCGATCTACAAGAAGTTCCAGGGCCAGGACGTGCGTGCCGTGGCGGCCAGCAGCGAGGCGAAGGAAATGGGCCAGCGCCTGTTTCTGACCTATTGCTCGCAGTGCCATGGTTCGGATGCCAAGGGCACCCGGGGCTTTCCCAACCTGACCGACAACGACTGGCTGTTTGGCGGCACGCCCGAGCAGATCAAGGAATCCATCCTCAAGGGACGTGACGCATTGATGCCGGCCAAGGGTGTCAAACCGGACCTGAACGGCGACCAGATCAAGGATTTGGCCCACTATGTGCGTTCCCTGTCCGGTCTTGCCTCCGATTCGATTCGTGCCCAGCGCGGCAAGGAACTGTTCGCTCCTGCCTGCGCCGCCTGTCACGGCCCGGACGGCAAGGGCACGGTTGGCCTGGCACCGAACCTGACCGACAAGGTCTGGCTGTATGGCAGTTCCGAGGACACCATCGTCGAGACCATCACCAAGGGTCGCGTCAACCGCATGCCGGCGTTCGGCGAGTTTCTCGGCGACGCCAAGGTGCACCTGCTGACGGCCTATGTCTATGGCCTCGGCGGCGGCGTCAAGGAGGCTGGCGCGGCTGCAGCGGCTCCTGCGGAAAAGAAGTAAACTGCTGTCCACGCTCCCCGGCTCCAGAGTTCGTGGCGCCGGGGAATTTTTTGTATGGTCTATAAGAATATCGTAATACGATAATCATGGCATCAGACGCTTCCACTGAGAGACAGGAGAAGAGACCCAGCTTCGTCGAGGAGAGTCTCTACGAAGTTCACAAGAAGGTCCACCCGCGCGCGGTCAGCGGCATGTTTGCCACCTGGCGCTGGTCAATGGTCTGGTTCACCCAATTGCTCTACTACGGTCTGTGCTGGCTTCCCTGGAACGGGCGACAGGCGGTCCTGTTCGACCTGGTGGAACGCAAGTTCTACATCTTCGGCCTGGTGTTCTGGCCGCAGGATGTGTTTTTCCTCGCCATCCTGCTGATCATTTCAGCGTATTCCCTGTTCCTGGTCACGGCGGTGGGAGGACGGCTGTGGTGCGGCTATGCCTGTCCGCAGACGGTGTATACGGAGATCTTTACCTGGATAGAGCAGAAGATCGAAGGTGATCGCAACGCGCGCATCAAGCTCGATGCCGCGCCGATGAGCGCCCGCAAGCTTCTTCTGCGCAGCGCAAAGTATGCTTGCTGGGTGCTGCTGGCGTTCTGGACGGGCTTCACCTTTGTCGGCTATTTCAGTCCGATCAGGACCGTGTGGGACTCGGTCTGGAGCCTTTCGCTGGGGCCCTGGGAAACCTTCTGGATGCTGTTTTACGGTGCCTTCACCTACCTGTTTGCCGGCCACATGCGCGAACAGGTATGCAAGCACATGTGCCCCTACGCCCGCTTTCAGGGCGTGATGTTCGATCCCGACACGCTGACCATCACCTACGATACCGAGCGCGGCGAGCCGCGCGGTTCGCGCAAGAAAGGTGTCGATCCGAAATCGATTGCCAAGGGCGATTGCGTCGATTGCGGTATCTGCGTCCAGGTCTGTCCGACCGGCATCGATATTCGCGCCGGACTGCAGTACGAATGCATCGGCTGCGCGGCCTGTATCGACGCCTGCGACCAGGTCATGGAGAAAATGGACTACCCGAAGGGCCTGATCCGCTATTCGACCGAGCATGCGATCGAGCAGCACTGGGGCTGGTGGGAAATCGTCGGCCACGTCGTTCGACCGCGGGTATTCATCTACTCGGCGATTCTCGGTGCAATCTGCATCGCCTTTGTCTGGGGCATTGCCAACAAGGCGAGCTTGCGTGTGGATGTGATCCGCGACCGCGCCACACTGGCGCGCGAGGTCGAGGGCGGCTTGATCGAGAATGTGTATCGGTTGCACGTCATCAATGTGTCCGAAGCGCCGCAGCGCTATGCGCTCAGCGTATCCGGCCTGCCTGGAATCGACATGACGGGCGATCGCACCATTGAAGTTCCGGCCGCCGGGGCCAAGACGCTTACCGTGCAGGTGCGCGTGCCGCCCGAGTCTGGCAAGAAAGGTTCCAACCGGATATTCTTCGATGTAATGTCAGTCACCGACGAGGGCGTCTCGGTGCACGAAAAGGCCAGCTTCCTGCAACCGTGAAGGAGAACGACATGCCTGCCGCCATCGCCCGTCCCTGGTACCGCGAACCCTGGCCTTGGATTCTCGCGGCAGGGCCGTTCCTCGTCGTTGTCGCCGCGTGTTACACGGCCTGGCTCGCCGTCAAGAGCAACGACGGGCTGGTTACCGAGGACTACTACCGGAAGGGCCTCGCCGCCAACCAGACCATTGCGCGCAGCGAACAGGCCACCCGGATGGGGCTGGTCGCCGGTGTGCGGATTAGCGGCGACACGCTCGCAGTGCGCCTGGAGGCGAGCGACAAAGGCTTCGTGATGCCGCCGACGCTGGCGGTGACCGTCAGCCATCCGACGCGCGCCGGCCTTGATCAGTCGCGTGTGCTGGTGCGCAACGGCGACCTCTATTCCGGCGAGGTGCACTTGCCCGCCGCAGGGCATTGGCTGGTGCTGCTGGAAGACGAGCGCAGGACCTGGCGCCTGATGGGCAATGTGATTCTGCCGGCAAACGGGGAAACGCTGATCGGCGCTCTGGTGACGCCGCGGGACGCTCCGGCGCCGGCCGACATCCGCCATTGAATTCGCCAGGAACGACAAGGAGAGAACATGTACAAGATCTTCTGGGTGCTGTGGCCCTCGTTTCTGGTCGCCGGAATCGCCGAAGGCCTTTTCTTCACCGTGATTGACCCGCAAGAACTGTATTTCTTCGGTGAGCCGGTGCATCTGTCAACGCTGGCAACCTATTCGATAGGTTTCCTGGGCTTCTGGGCGATTTGCGCTGCATCAAGCCTGCTGACGTGGTTCCTGCAACGCAGTGCAGCCGACATAAACCATGGCGTGGGTGCGCCCGTCGGCTTTGAAAACGGCGACGGGATTTGATTCAGGCCGCGTCCGCAGGCTGAGAGGCTTCCTGGCCGGACGGCGCGCTTCTTGCCGGAGTCCGGTTCGGATCAGCGGTAGACCAGTACCGGTATCTTCGAGTGGGTCAGGACCTTTTGCGTTTCGGAGCCCAGCAACAGTCCGCTGATGCCGCGTCGGCCATGCGATGCCATGAAGATCAGATCCGCGCCCGCCTCTTCGGCCGCGGCGATGATCGCCTCGTAGGGCGTGTCGCTGACGGAACTCATCGAGGCGCTGGCAACCCCCTCCGCCCTGGCCGCCGCTTCATGGGCGGCCAGAATTTCCGTGGCCTGCTGTTCCGCCATCTCCGCGAACTTGTCGGGCGTCGTCGGATCAATCAGCGCACCCTCGCCATAGAAGGCGACCGGGTAATCAGGCTTGGCGAAGAAAAAGGTCACCTTGGCCCTGGTTTCCCTGGCAAAGGCGATCGCACGATTGACCGTGTCGGATGACAGTTGCGATCCGTCGCTTGGAACGAGAATGTGCTTGAACATGGGATTTGATCCTCCAGAGGGGTAGCGTAGCCTACAAAAGAACAGCAGCTTTGATCGAGATCAATGGCAGGCTGAACTATACGCGACCGGCATCGGGCACAATGGCGCACAATAACGCTTTAGCGGTTGCGGGATTCGAGCCGCCCGCGATGTGGAGGTAATTGTCATGAGTACCACCAAACAGCCCAAGCCTCTGGCGACCCCCCAGGCCGCATGGCGCGCCGTCAATCAGGCGGTCGAGGGAAAGGTCGATCCGATCGGCGTGGCAACCCCCTTGATCCATGCGCAATTGGCCTGGTTGTCTCATCCGCAGGAGATGTCCGAGGCCTTGACCGAAGTCTCGACCAAGCTGTGGGAATTGCAGACACATGCGTGGCACCGCATCTGGGGCATGGCGAGCAAGGATCTGGAGCAGCCGCATCCCGACGACACGCGTTTCGTCGATCCGATATGGAGCGAGTCGGCGGGCTGGGATATCGTCAAGGAATGGTACCTGATGGTGACCCACCAGGTGCAGGACATGCTCTACAACAGCCCCGGACTGTCGAGTCGCGACCGGCGCCGCGCCGCGTTCTGGTGGCGCAAGTGGCTCAATGCGGCAGCGCCGACCAATTTTCTGTTGACCAACCCCACGGCCATGCAGAAAGCCATGGAAACCCGCGGCGAGAGCCTGCTCAAGGGCTTCAACAATTTCGTCACGGATTTTCAGGCGGGCGACGTGCAGATGGCGCGCCCGACGGATTTCGTCGTCGGCAAGGATCTGGCAACCACGCCGGGCAAGGTGGTGTTTCGCAATCGCCTGCTCGAAGTCGTGCACTACACGCCGACCCGGGAACAGGTTCATGAGACGCCGATCGTCATCGTCACGCCGTGGATCAACAAGTTCTACATTCTCGACCTGAACGCCAAGAAGAGCATGGTGAAGTTTCTGGTCGATCAGGGCTTCGACGTCTACATCACCAGCTGGAAGAATCCGACCGCGGAAATGCGCGATGTCACTTTCGACGACTACCTGATGGAAGGTGTCGGCCAGATCATCGAAACGGCGCGCGGGATTTCCGGTGCGGCCAAGGTGCAGGCGGTCGGTTACTGCATCGGCGGCGCGGCGCTGACGTCCTGGATGGCGTGGGCCAACGCGCATTACAAGGAAGGGCAGGTGCCGGTGGAAACCATCACGCTGCTGACGACGCTGGTGGATTACCACAAGCCGGGCGACATCGAGGTCTTCCTCGACGAGAACAGCATCAAGTGGCTGGAAAAATCCATGGCCGAGAAGGGCTATCTCGACGGCAAGGAAATGGCCTCGGCGTTTCGCCTGCTGCGTTCCAACAGCCTGGTCTGGCATTACGTGGTGCGCGGCTACCTGTTCGGCGAAGCGCCGCCGCCATTCGATGTCCTGTTCTGGAACATGGATTCGACCCGCATGCCGGCGGCGATGCATAGCTGGTACCTGCGCAACTTCTACCTCGAGAACCTGTTGATCAAGAAGGACGCCCTGACCCTGGCCGGCGAGAAGATCGACCTCGGACGGATAGTCCAGCCGCTGTATTCCGTGTCGGCCGAGGACGATCACATTGCGCCGTGGCGGCAGACCTTCCGCGTCAACAACTTCGTTGCCAGTTCGCGCCGCTATGTGCTGTCGAGTTCGGGCCACATCCTGGGTATCGTCAATCCGGTGGTGAATCCGCCCAAGCGCGAGTATCGGGTGGGTGCCGCTGAACGGCACGATACGCCGGAAGAGTGGCGCGAGCGGGCCGAGCATCGTGACGGCAGTTGGTGGGAAGACTGGATGGCATGGCTCAAGCCGCAGTCGGGCAAGCTGGTGGCGGCGCCTGCCGTCGCGACGCAGGCGTTTCCCGCATTGGCCGATGCGCCGGGCACTTACGTCAGAGAGACCTGAGGCCGCGCGCAGCAACGACCAGGCCATTTGCATCTTTTCGACCGCTTGTCCTTGCATTGTGCAGGGGTATTTGGCTCGCGAGGTCGCCAGTCTTCTTGACGGCGGTCAATGCCGCCGGCGGAGGCGACGCCCAGAATTGGCCGCTGTTCAACCGAACCACGCCGCCATGTCGACTACCGCTCCATTGTTCAAACATCACAAACATTGCGACGAACTTTTCGCCGACGCGGAGGAGGCCTGCGCCGGCAACGACTGGACAGCAGGGGGACAGGCCTTCGCGCTGCTGAACGACCAGCTTGAGACTCACTTCGGTAGCGAGGAGGAAATCTTGTTTCCCGCCTTCGAGACGGCCACCGGAATTACTTCCGGTCCGACCGAGGTGATGCGCGCCGAGCATCGCCAGATGCGCGACCTGCTGGCGCAGATGCAGGGGGCCCTGGCGTCGCGTGACGGCGATACTTTCGGCGGCGCGGCCGAGACGCTGCTGATTCTGATGCAGCAGCACAACATGAAGGAGGAGAACATCCTTTATCCCATGTGCGATAACGCCCTGGCTTCGTCGGATGTTGGCGCTTCCCTGGCTCAGCGCCTGAAACCGCCGGGGTCAACCGTGCCAGGCGCAGCGGCCGTAGCCCGCGCTCCATGACCACGGTCATCGACGGGCGCGAGATGCAGCCGCCCGAACCCATGGAGCGAACCCTGGAGGCGCTGGACAGGCTTGCCGCTGGTGATGACCTGCTGCTGCTGCTGTATTGCCAGCCGCATCCGCTGTTCAACATCCTGAGCAGGCACGGCTACACCTGGAGCGACGAGCTTCGCGCCGACGGGACGCGCGAGATCCGGATTCGCAAACCACTCGGCTGAGCGCCGCGTCCCCGATGGACCCCAGTCTTTCGTTCGATCAGGCGCCGCCGATTTCGGTGCCCTATCGCTTCTTTCTGGCGGCGCCCTGGTTCGGCGTCATGGCCGGACTTCTCCTGGCATGGTCCGGCGCCGATGCCCTGGCGTCGCGATGGACGCCGCAGGCGCTGGCGCTGACCCACCTGATCGCGCTCGGCTTCATGCTGCAGGCCATGTGCGGGGCGCTGCTTCAGTTCATCGCCGTTGCGGTGGGCGGCAACGTCTGGCGCCCCAGGCTGGTCGCCGGTACCGTCCAACCCTTGCTGCTGCTGGCCACGCTGTTGCTTGTCGGGGGCCTGCTGTTCGGCCGTCCCGATCTGTTGTCTGCCGCGGTGCCCTTGTTTCTTCTGGCGATCGGCGGTTTCGTCGTGGTGGTGGCGCTCGCCCTGTGGCGGACGCCGGCCACCGGGATGACCTTGTGGGCGATGCGCCTGGCGATCGGCGGACTGGCGATCACCGCGCTGCTTGGCGCGCTTCTCGCCGAGGCTCTGGCGCGCGGCTTGGCGATACCCATCGTCGAAGTGACCGATGTTCACCTGGCCTGGGGCCTCGGCGGCTGGGCGCTGATGTTGCTGGCCGGCGTGTCCTACCATGTGGTGCCGATGTTTCAACTGACGCGGCCGTATCCGCCGTGGTTCGCGCGATGGTTTGCGCCCCTGCTGCTCCTCTTGCTGCTGGCCTGGTCGTTGCAGCTTTTCCTTGGCGATGCCCGCTGGTCGCCGATAATCGCACTACCCCTGCTGTTGATTCTGTCAGCCTATGCGGGAATCACCTTGTGGCTGCAGTACACGCGCCGCAGGAAAATCCATGACGCGACGTCCCTGTATTTTCGCGTCGCCATGTTGTCCCTGCTGGCCTTCGCCATCTCCGCGGTGGCGATCACTGTGCGTCCGCAGATCGGCGCCGATCCACGATCCGCCATCTGGCTGGGGGTGCTGGCTTTCGCCGGTGTCTTCGTCCCGGCCATCACAGGGATGATGTACAAGATCGTGCCCTTCCTCAACTGGCTGCACCTGCAGCGCCTGGGTGCGCCCCTGTCGGCCGTGCCCAACATGAAAAAGATGATTCCCGCCGAAGCCATGACCGGCCAGTTGCGGCTGCATGTGCTCGCATTGCTTCTGCTTCTGGCTGCGGTATTGCTGCCCGGACTGAGCCGCCTGGCGGGCGCCGCCTTTGCCGCCTCGTGCGGGTGGCTGGGCTGGAATCTGGTCGCAGCCGTCGGGCGCTACGTGAAATTCAGAGATCGAATTCGCGCAACCGGTCTACATCCTTGATGGTGATTTGTTTGCCGCTGACGCCAATCAGGCCGTTGGCCGTGAGATCGTGAAAAATCCGCGAGAGCGTTTCCGGCGTCAGGTTCAGGCGCGAGGCGATCACCTGCTTCGAGGTAGGCAGCGAAATGTCGAACGATCCAACGCCGGATTCGTTCTGCGGACACTGCTGCAACAGGTAGCCGACCACGCGCTGTGCCGAGGAACGCAGCGAGTAGGCTTCAACGTCCTGCACCAGCGAATGCAGCCGCAGCGAAAGTCCCGCCAGCATGCGCCGGGCGAACAGCGGCTCGGTTTCCAGGAGTTCGAATACGGGGGCGCTGCCGATGTGCAGCAGCAGGCTGTCGATCAGGCCTTCGGCAAACACCGGATAGGGGCGATCCATGAACATCACCGCCTCGCCGAAGGACTGTCGCGGCCCGACGATCTGCACCACCTTTTCGTTGCCTTGCGGCGAAGGGAAGGCCAGTTTGACCTGGCCGAAAACGACGACGAAGAATCCCTTCGGCAGGTCGCCATTCTGAAACAGCATCTCGCCCTTGGCAAGTCGGCGCTCGCGGCACGCCGTTTCCAGAATGGCAATCTGCGCCGGGGCGAGTTCCTGGAACAGCGGCAGGCGCGAAAGAATCTGCGGGCGGTCGAGGCGGGTGTCGTGCATGGGGATACTCCGGGTTCGTCGGCCAAACCTTACCATGCATCGCGTTCGCGGGCGGATGGCAAGCCGGCCTGATGTTGTTTGCCTTTGTCAAATTCGTGCATGTCGCCAGCGTGGTCGTGAGCCTGACCGGGTTTTTCCTGCGCGGCGTGCTGACGATCCGCGCCTCGCCGTTGATGAACGCGCGCTGGATCAGGATCCTGCCGCACATCAACGACACCATCCTGCTGGCTGCCGCCGTCGCGCTGGCCGCGATGTCGGAACAGTATCCGTTTGTCGCCGACTGGGTCACCGCCAAGGTGCTGGGGGTGATTGCCTACATCATTCTCGGCTCCCTGGCGCTGCGGGCGGGAACTACTCGCCGGATGCGCATCGTTTGCTGGCTGGCGGCACTGGCGATATTCGGCTGGATCGTGTCGGTGGCCTTGACGCGCCAGCCGATGGGCTTCCTGGCAGCGCTGAATTAGCGGATGCGGCCGTCGGGCGGCGCCAGCAAGGACTTGAGGCGGGGAATGCTGACGATCCGGATGTGCTTTTGCTGGACCGAGATCAGCCCGTCGTCCTGAAAGCGCGAGAAGGCGCGGCTCACGGTTTCCAGCTTGAGGCCGAGATAGGAGCCGATTTCCTCGCGCGTCATGCGCAGGTGAAACTCGGCCGGGGAGTAGCCGCGGGCGCCGAAGCGCTGCGAAAGGTTCAGCAGGAAGGCGGCCAGACGCTCTTCCGCGCGCATCGTGCCGAGCAACATCATGACGCCGTGGTCGCGCACGATCTCGCGGCTCAGCACCTTGTGCAGGTGATGCTGCAGGGAGCGGATCTCGCTGGAAAGCATTTCCAGTTCGTTGAACGGAATCAGGCAGACCTCGCTGTCTTCGAGAGCCACCGCGTTGCAGGTGTGCAGTTCGGTGCTGATGCCATCCATGCCGAGGATCTCCCCGGCCATCTGGAAACCGGTGACCTGATCGCGCCCGTCTTCGGTCAGCACGTCGGTCTTGAAGAAACCTGCCTTCACGGCAAAGATCGACTCGAAGGGATCTCCGGCACGGTACAGGTGATGCCCGCGTTTCAGCTTGCGCCCGCCGCCGATCAGGTTGTCGAGGCGGCCCATGTCGCTTTCCGACAGGCCGAAGGGCAGGCACAGTTCACGCAAGTTGCACTGCGAGCAGGCGAGTTTTAGTCCGGGCGCTACCAACGGGATCACATTCTGCTTGACGTTTGCATGCACGCTGCTTGCGTTACCCGGCGAGGGGTACCCCTTTGATCTGTGTCAACCCGACTTCCGGACGATTGCGGCATCCTGTGCACTCGCGCAAATCTCGCGCTTGCCGCAATCCCAAACCTCTGGCCAATGGATTACCAGGAACTTGTTTTTGACCCGGAGCTCATTCGGCGCTTCGACGTAAACGGGCCAAGATACACATCTTATCCGACCGCCGACCGCTTTGTCGAGGCGTTTGGCGCCGACGACTACGTGCGCTGGCTCGGCCAGAGGACCGTCGGCGGCATAGGGCGGCCGCTGTCCCTGTACGTCCATATCCCTTTCTGCAACACGATCTGCTACTACTGCGCCTGCAACAAGATCATCACCAAGGACCACGGGCGCTCCGCCAAGTACATCAAATACCTGGGCAAGGAGATCGCCTTCCAGGAAGCTGCGCTGGACGGCAGCCGCGATGTGGTGCAACTGCACTTGGGCGGCGGCACCCCGACCTTCCTTTCGCACGACGAGATGCGCCGGCTGATGGACATCATCCGCAAGCATTTCCGCCTGCTGCCTGGGGGCGAGTACTCGATCGAGGTCGATCCGCGCAAGGTCGATCACGCGACGGTCAAGCTGCTCGGCGAGTTGGGCTTCAACCGCATGAGCGTTGGCGTGCAGGATTTCGCGCCCGACGTGCAGGTGGCCGTGAATCGCGTGCAGAGCCTCGAGGAAACGCGGCTGGTCATCGATTCGGCGCGAGACCTGGGCTTCAAGTCGGTCTCGGTCGACCTGATCTACGGCCTGCCGAAGCAGAACGTGATCAGTTTCAACCGGACGCTGGACGAGGTCATCAAGCTCGATCCGGACCGCCTTTCGATCTACAACTATGCCCACCTGCCGAGCCTTGCCAAACCGCAGCGACGCATCCATGAAGCAGACTTGCCGTCGCCCGACGCGCGCCTGCAGATCCTGCAACTGGCCATCCGCCGCCTGACCGATGCAGGCTACGTCTTCATCGGCATGGATCACTTCGCCAAGCCGGACGACGAACTCGCCGTCGCCCAGCGCCAGGGGCGTCTGCACCGCAACTTCCAGGGCTATTCGACGCATGCCGAAGCCGACCTGATGGCCTTCGGCGTTTCCGCCATCGGCAAGGTGGGGCCCAGCTACTGCCAGAACGTGCGCACCCTCGACGAGTACTACGACAGCCTCGATCAGGGAGTGCTGCCGGTGTTTCGCGGCGTCGAGCTGAACGCCGACGACCTCCTGCGGCGCAGCATCATCCAGGCGCTGATGTGCCACTTCGAGCTTTCCATCGAGTCCATCGAGATCGCCCACCTGATCGACTTCAAGGCCTACTTCGCCGCCGAGCTCGAAGACCTGCGGAAGATGGAAGAGGGCGGCCTGCTGACCATCGACGACCAATGGATCAGCGTCCTGCCGCGCGGCCGCCTGCTGGTGCGCGGCATCGCCATGGCCTTCGACCGCTACCTGCGCACCGACCGCGAACGCGTCCGCTACTCCAAAGTCATTTAGTGCCCGATAGCGGCTATCTCGCGGTATTCCTTATCGGCCTCCTTGGCGGCGTGCATTGCGCCGGGATGTGCGGCGGCATCGTCGCGGCGCTGAGCCTGCAGATGCCGGGAAAGCCCGGCGGCGAGGGTCCCGCCTGGATCGTCCATCTCGCCTACAACCTCGGCCGCATCGCCAGCTATGCGATCGCCGGCGCCTTGATCGGCGCGCTAGGCAGTCTCGCCCTGCTGCTCAACAACGCGCTGCCGGTGCAACTGACGCTGTATGTGGCCGCCAACCTGATGATGGTCGCGCTGGGTCTTTATCTCACCGGCATTACCGGGACGCTGGCCTTCACCGAGCGTGCCGGCCAATGGTTGTGGCGGCGGGTGCAGCCGGCGACCAGGCGCTTTTTGCCGGTGCGCGGCGTGGCGCAGGCCTTTCCGCTCGGCATGCTGTGGGGTTGGCTGCCCTGCGGGCTGGTGTATAGCGTGCTGACCATGACCCTGGTATCCGGCAGCGCGGTGCGCGGTGCGGCCACCATGCTGGCCTTCGGCCTCGGCACCCTGCCCAACCTGATGCTCGCCGGACTGCTGCTGGTGCGCTTTCGCAGTGTGGTGCAGGGGCGCGCGCTGCGCCTGGTTTCGGGGTTGATCGTGCTGGCCTTCGGTCTATGGGGATTGTTCAATGCGGCGAACTTGGGCGGCAAGCTCTGGCAGGGAGTAGTGGTAGGCCAGGTTTGAAGCCTTCCCGGCAGGACGCACCGCGCTGGCGTCCGCAGTGAGGCGATGCGACCCTCCGATGCGCGCAAACTTGCCGCCGGCTTCGCGCGGCCCCATAATTAGCGTCCTCTAATGTTTCGTTCCGAAGATCGCATGGGCGCGTCGCAGACTCCCGCAGAAGTTCCTCGCGACACCGTCGAACTGGCGCTGGGCGGCATGACCTGTGCGGCCTGCGCGGGGCGCATCGAGAAGCAGCTCAACAAGTTGCCCGGCGTCGAGGCGTTGGTCAACCTGGCTGCCGAGCGCGCGCATGTGCGTTTTGTCCCCGCCGAGGTCGACGTCGGTCGCCTGATCGCCACGATCGTCAAGACCGGCTACACCGCCGATGTCTCCACGCCCGACACACGCGCCGACGAGAAGGCGAAAAAACTCGCCGCCTATCGCGAGGAACTGCGCCGCTTCTGGATCGCCGCCGCGCTTAGCCTGCCGCTGGTGGCGCAAATGGCCTTCATGTTCGGCGCCAGTGGCGGCGCGGCGTCCCACGCCGATGTCATTCCGCGCTGGATTCAACTGCTGCTGGCGACCCCGGTGCAGTTCTGGATCGGCTGGCGCTTCTACGTCGGCGGCTTCAATGCCCTGCGCGGCGGCGCCGGCAACATGGACGTGCTGGTGGCGCTGGGCACCAGCATGGCCTGGGCCTACAGCTTCGTCGTCACGGTTTCGGGCATGCACCACCAGCATGTCTATTTCGAGGCCTCGGCGACGGTCATCACGCTGGTGCTGCTGGGCAAGATCCTCGAGGCGCGGGCCAAGGCGAAAACCTCCGCCGCGATCGAGGCACTGGCGAAGTTGCAACCGCAGACCGCGCGCATCGAGCGTGACGGTCAGTTGGTCGATGTGCCGGTGGCGACGCTGATCCCCGGCGACATTTTCGTGGTGCGCGCCGGCGAAGCCGTGCCGGTGGATGGCGCGGTCATCGAAGGGGCCTCCGCGGCCAACGAATCCATGCTCACCGGCGAGAGCCTGCCGGTGACCAAAGCCGCAGGCGACCGCGTGTTCGCCGCGACGGTCAACGGCGACGGCCTGCTGCGCTGTCGCGCCACGGGTGTCGGCAGCCACACACTGTTGGCCGGCATCATCCGTTTGGTGGAAGAGGCGCAGGGCTCGAAGGCGCCGGTGCAGCGCCTGGCCGACAAGGTCGCGGCGATCTTCGTGCCGGTGGTGGTGGTTATCGCGCTGCTGACCTTCGGCGCATGGTGGGCGCTGGCCGGCGACTTCACGCAGGCGCTGGTGAACGCCGTGGCGGTGCTGGTGATCGCCTGCCCCTGCGCGCTGGGCCTGGCGACGCCGACCGCGATCATGGTCGGCACCGGGCAGGGGGCGAAAGCCGGTGTGCTGATCCGCAATGCCGTGGCGCTGGAACTCGCGGAAAAATTCAAGGTGCTGGTGGTGGACAAGACGGGCACGCTGACCGAGGGCCGGCCGGTGGTCACCGATGTTGTCGGCATCGGCGCAGGCGATGCGGCGCGCCTGCTGCAACTTGCCGCCAGCCTCGAACAGGGTTCGACGCATCCGCTCGCGGCGGCCATCGTGGCGCGGGCCGGGGCCGACGGACTGACGCTGGCGACACCGCAGAACGTCGTGACCAGCGCGGGCCAGGGCATGGTCGGCGAAGTCGGTGGCCGCCGCGTGGAAGTCGGCTCGGTGGCGTGGATCAAGCAACAGGGCAGGGCCGTGCCGCAAGCCGATGCGCTGGCGCAGGCCGGTCGCAGCGTCGTCGCCGTGGTGGCCGACGACGTCCTGCTCGGCTTCATCGGCATCGCCGATCCCTTGCGCACCACGTCGCGTGCCGCGGTGGCGCGCCTGAACCGCCTCGGCATCGAGGTGGTGATGCTGACCGGCGACAACGCCGGCACGGCGCAGGCCGTGGCGCGCGAGGCCGGCATCGCCCGCTTCGAAGCCGAGGTGTTGCCCGGCGACAAGGCGGCGGCGGTGCAGAAGCTCAAGCGTGACCGTGTCCTGGTCGGCATGGCCGGCGACGGCATCAACGACGCGCCGGCACTGGCCGCGGCCGATGTCAGCTTCGCCATGGCGGCGGGCTCCGACGTGGCGATGCAGGCGGCCGACATCACCCTGATGAAGGACGACCTCAACGGCGTCGCCGACGCAATTTCGCTGTCGCGGGCGACGCTGGCCAAGATCCGGCAGAACCTGTTCTTCGCCTTCATCTACAACGTGCTCGGCATTCCGCTGGCGGCCTTGGGCATGTTGAACCCGGTGATCGCCGGGGCGGCGATGGCGATGAGCTCGGTCTCGGTGGTCAGCAACTCGCTGCTCTTGCGCAGGTGGCAATCAAACAAGGACTGACATGGAAACGACGACGATCAAGGTAGGCGGCATGTCCTGCGGCGGCTGCGTGAAAAGCGTGACCGGCGTGTTGACCGCGCTCGATGGCGTGGCGAAAGCCGAGGTGTCGCTGGACAAGGGCGAGGCGGCCGTCGAATTCGATGCGGCCAAGGTGACGCGCGAGCAGCTTGCGGGGGCCATCGAGGACGCCGGGTTCGACGCGAGCTGAACCGTTAAGGTCAAGGTCCGCACGCACGGCTCTTACCAGAAAGCCCCGTTCGCCCTGAGCCTGTCGAAGGGCAAATCGGCAAAACACTTTGGTTGTTCGATGGCAATGTGCCCCCGCAGGTCGGGGACAGGCCGCCGCCTCATGCGCTCCCGCCCTGCGGGTCCCCTTGCGCCGCAGCGCCCGCCGGCCGGTCGCTAAACTCGCGATGAATCCGCTCGGACAACGCGACCGGACTTCCCCGGCGACCGCTCCGCCGCCGCGGCGGTCGCAAAATCGGCGGCAACCTGTCCCCGACCTGCTCCGACCGAGGCCCTTGTTTGCATCGCCGCCGGAAAGCTGCTCCCGATGATTTGCAGGCCCACTGCAGACGGGTGCCAACGTGAACTACCGGCCACCAACGGCCGCTGGGAAGTCATCCGCGAAGCAGACCTTCAAGCACTGTCCGTATGATTGGTGATTGATAAGGAGAACGGGATCAGATAATCTCCACGTCATTCAATACATTAAGGGCATTTCGATCGTATCCGTATTGTTGGCAATAACCCGGACGTTTCTGCACCTGAATGACTGTTAGAACTCTTTATCCTATGCGAACGAATTTCGTCCTTGTCGATTTCGAGAACATCCAGCCTAAGGACCTTGGGTTGCTCAAAGATGGCCCATTCAAGGTCAAGCTGTTTCTCGGCCCCAATCAGGCAAAAATTCCCGTCGCATTGGCGTCGTCACTCCAGTCTCTCGGAAGCAATGCCGAATATGTTGTCCTCGAAACCGCTGGGAACAACGCGCTCGACTTTCACATTGCGTACTACATTGGCGTTCTCTCGGCTGAAGACCCCTCTGCTTACTTTCACATCATTTCCAAGGACTCAGGGTTTGATCCGTTGATAAAACACCTCAAAGGAAAGAAAGTCTTCGCTCAGCGGTCGTCCTGTATCGGTGATATTCCATATTTCAAACCCTCACTACCAGCCGCTCCAGACGCGCAAATTAACCTCGTCGTTACAGACCTAGTGCGTCGCAAGGCGTCGAAGCCGAGAACCCAGAAGACCCTACTGAGCACCCTACATGCTCTGTTCAAAAAGGAACTTTCTGAGGAACAGCTTGTTCAGTTGTTCGCTTCGCTTTGCAGTCGCGGCGTCGTGAAGGTCGATGGCACCAAGGTGTCCTATGTACTGCCAGAGTCCTAACATGAAGACCGACCTCGCTCCCGTCGGTCGTTGAACGCTGCGCGATGAAGCCGCGCAGTGCCGGTCACCTCTAAGTTAAACCATCACGCCAATGGAATTACATAGTTTCGATACTCATTGTTTGGAGCTTTTGGAAAGAGCCCCCAACCGAATTTCAAGACATTGCTTTCGGTCGGCTATTAATCATTTGCAACGAGCGGAAAGCCTCTTTGACATCGACAACTCTATGGCTGTCTTTCGCTGTTATACAGCGGAAGAGGAGGCTGCTTCAGGCCTATTGCATTGCCTGAAAGAGTGCGGATATTCAAACGCGTCAGAGCTAGAGCCACAGCGTCACTTACATAAGAACGCTCTTATCCCATTTTTTGGGGTTCTGTGTCAGTTCATCGAAGACAGCTTTAGGCAATACGGAATTGAGATCGACTTGTGCGTAAAGGAGACGGAAATAGGTCGACATCTTGCCCTTGAGGTTTCCATGTTGTCATCCGCTGGCCCAGTTAGGCTCATTCCAGAACCACCATTCAATTTTGCATTTGTCCATGAAGGAAAGCGCTTCTCCTATAAGCAACAGATCGACAAATTCGTTAAAGCACGGGATGCCAAAGAAATTAGAGAATGCTTACGCAAGGAGGCCAACAAGCGTAATCAGCTACTGTATGCAACCCCTAAGGGCTTTCCCTCACAAATTGAAATTACCGCTAAATTTTTCCCTGCATATTGGAGACGGGTAATGGCTATGCTTCGAGCCTATTTGATGATTGAGCCCTACAAGGAACCTCAACCCTTTGTACAGGATTCTCTCGATGCGTTCTTGGCAATGGTAATCTCGTTGAAACAGGAAGACCTTCATGAGAAGGTCTAACTTTAAGGTCCTGAGCGTCCTCTTTTTCAACCGGCCTACGTCCGCTAAGGGCACCGAGCGCCCATTGGTCCCGCCAGGTTCGGCGCCGAAAAAACCGCCACTGACAACCGTACGCATGCAGTAGGAGTCTCGACAAGGACATTTGATGAAACTCTTTCGCACATTCCCATTGCTTGCTGCACTGCTTTTCAGTGCTTGTCTGAATGCGCAGGAAGTCAGCGTCGAAGTGCAGGCCGTTGCTACCCGCGAAGGTGTCAGCGTGCCGGTCTTCACCTACTGGCGGAGCGATGCGGTTGCCACTCTGGTACTGTTCTCGGGCGGAGGTGGTGGTTACGGTCAGATTGGCGAAGATGGCTGGCCGACGGGTGGCAACTTTCTGATTCGCACGGGCAAGCACTGGGCGACTTATCCGTTCAACCTCGTCATGGTGGGGCGACCGAAGGACGGGATCGACCTGGCCTTGGGCAACGTGCGAGTGGGGGAGAAGCATGCCGCCGACAACCTGGCGATCTTCAAAGCCATCAAGCTCAAGAGCAAACTTCCAATCTGGCTGGTCGGTACCAGTATGGGAACGATTTCTGCGGCTGCCGCGGCGATTCAGGACAGCGAGAACATTGTTTCAGGCGTCGTCCTGACATCCTCGATTGTCGCCTACAAAATTCCCGGTGCCGTCCCGACACAGAAGCTTGAGAAGATTCGCGTGCCGACACTGATTCTGCATCACGAAGATGATGCCTGCTGGGCGTGCCGGCCGCATGAAGCAAAAAACATCGCCGATGCTTTGACGAGCGCGCCAATCAAGAAGACCATCCTTGCAAAAGGCGGTTCTGGCGCAAGCGGGAATCCCTGCGAGCCTATGCATCACCACGGATTTGTCGGAATGCAGGATGAGGCGGTCGATCTGGTTGCGGCCTGGATTCTCAAACCCACCGAGTAGGCTGCAGCCTGGCGGGTCGCAGACAAATTGCTTGCAGGCGTCATCAGGCGGCGGGTGTGCTGGTCCTTGGCTGTTTCCACCAGCGGGAAAAGCTTCCGCGTGGTGCGCGCCGTGGCTTCCTGGGCGGCGCCGTGGGCCTCGGAGATGCCGATGTCGATGCGGTCTGCCGCCCTAGCCGCGATGGAACTGCAGCACCCAGGATGTCGCGATGGCCCCGGTGGCCAGAGCATAGGGCAGCATCGCCGCCAATGTCGCGCGAACGCCTGCGCCGGAACGCAGCAGGCGAAAGCCGAGATACAGCGACCACAGCACAGCCCCGCCCAGAATCGCATCCCGTGCCCAGTTCAGCCACGCGAAGCTGAACCCCTCCGCGCGCAACTGGGTCAGGGTCAGCATGGTCAGGCCGAGAAACAGGCTGGCGCCGGCCAGCGGCGTCAGGCCCAGGGCGATGCGACGCCAGTCGGCCCGCGCCAGTCGTGCCGCGGCGACCAGGTTGGCGAAAATGAAGCCGCCCAGCAGCAGCGTCACGCCGCCCATGTAGCCGAGGATGGCGATGCCATCGAGCCAGGTAAACACATCGTTGGCTTCCGGGTAGCTGGTCAGCAGCCACCAGGCCGGGCTGTCCGCCAGCGGCCAGAGGATGTCCTTGTTCACCAGCCATTCCGCCGCTGCCGTCTTGGCGGCGACGAACCACGGATTCGCGCTCCACTGAAAGGCGCCCATGGCCACGCCGAAGATGCCGAACACCAGCAGCAGGGCCTCGGGGGTACCGGCGTGTTGCAGACCCAGGATTTCCGCATTCGGCGACCGCGGCGCCAGCGTGACCGCGCCGCGATGATCGCTGCAACGGCCGCAGGCGTGGCATTCCGCCATGCCCTGCAGGTGTTTGACGTCCAGCAGCGGCGGGCAATCGACGGCGGTGCGCTGCTCCGGGTGGCGATCCCAGGCGGCGCGATCGACGCGAAACTGGAAGGGCGCCAGGCGCGCCAGCAGGGCGAACACGCCCGACACCGGGCACAGGTAGCGACACCAGACGCGCTTGCCCTTGCCCCACAGATAACCGGCGACCATCGCCGCGACGGTGGAGCCGCCGAGGATCACCAGTACCGCCTTGGGATATTCATAGACGCTGATGAGCTGGCCGTAGATCGTGGTCAGCGCAAAGGCCACCACCGGCCAGCCGCTCCAGCGCACCCAGCGCGGGATCGATCCGCCGCGCCCGTGCCGGCTGGCGAACTCGGTCAGCGCGCCCTCCGGGCAGAGCACGCCGCACCAGACGCGGCCCATCAGCAGCATCGAGAGGATGACGAAGGGCCACCAGACGCCCCAGAAGGCGAACTGGGCGAACAGCACCAGCTTGTCGTGCCAGGGAATCAGCGTCGGGGATTTCTCCTGCAGGATTGGCTCGCCCGATGCCAGGCAGATGGCCCGGTCGATGAACGAGGAGGCGCCGAAGTCGCCCGAGAACAGCCGCGATTCCGGCAGCGGATGCGGCAGGAAGGCCGGCAGCGCGACCAGCACCGCGTAGAAGATGACGATGATCCACTGGATGGCGAGCAGGGCACGGCGATGGCGCGCCATCCAGTCGCCCAGGCTGGCCAGGCGGTCTCGCCCGGCGCGAGCCCGGCGACCCATTGGCGGAACGAACTTGATGACGTGCGTGTTTTCCATGGCCTCAGCGGGTTGCGGCTGCGGAGTTGCCGCGGAGCTGCCACAGGGTCAGCGCCCAGAATCCGGCGTAGGCGATCAACAGGGTGGCCGAGGGCCGCGCCCGGTAGCCGACGAAGTCGGCCAGCAGGCGGCCCGCGCCGCTGCCGTCGTCGAGCAGCGCTGAGCTGTCCCAGACCGGGTCGAGCAGCGGCGGCAGCCAGTCCAGGCCGATCATGCGGTCGATGCCGGCGCCGAGCAGCGAGCCGGCGATCAGCAGCAGCAGGATCTCGCTGGCGCCGAACAGCACGCGGTAGCTGAGAAACCGCGCGCCGCGCGTCACCAGCCAGCCGGTGGCCGCCGCGAGGGCAAGCCCGGCCCCCGCGGCGCCGAGCATCGCGAGCAGGTCCGTGCCGGCGCGTTCCAGACCCATGCCATAGAGGAACACCACTGTTTCGGCGCCTTCCCGCGCCACGGCCAGTGCCGCTACGGTGCCGATGCCGACGGCCCCGGAGACGCGGCTGGCCCTGGCTTCGAGTTCCCGCTTCATGTGCCGGCCGTTGCGACGCATCCAGATCACCATCTGCACGATCAGCGCCGCGGCGAACAGCACCATGCCGAGCTGGAAGGCTTCCAGGGCCTTGCCCTCGAGCTGGCCTTGTGCGGCGAAGGTGGCGACACCCAGCACCAGCGCCAGGCCGAATCCTGCCACCACGCCCGTCCACAGCCCGCGGCGCAGCGCGACCGGATCGGGCTGGCGCGCAATCCAGGCCAACAGCACGCCAATGACCAGCATGGCTTCGAGGCTTTCGCGAAAGACGACGATCAGGGCATTGAGCATGGCTCGGGCCTATTTCGCAATGAGTTGCATCGCGCCCGTGGCGGGATGGAACTCGTCGATGAAGCGGTAGCTGCCGGGTTTCAGCGGATGGAGGACGAGAAAGGAACTGGCGCCCGGCGCCAGCACCTTTTCGACGCGCAGGTCGAGGTTCTCGAATTCGATGGGACCGGTGCCTTCGTTCTTGATCGTCAGCTTGATCTTCGTTCCGGCCGGAACCTCGATGCGCTCCGGCAGCAGGCGGCCGTCCTTTGCCACGATGGAGAACGTCGGCAATTCCTTGGTCTGGGCGAAGGCGCCGCCGGACGCGGCGCACAGGGCCGCGGCGAGCAGGACAGGGATCAGTGGCGAGCGCATCTTCAGAACCCGATCTTGGCGCGCAGGCCAAGCACTTTCACCGTCGGCGCACTGGCGTTGCCGCCCGGCTGGCGGATCCACTGGAAGTCGGGCGTGAGTTCCACCTTGCTGTTGAGCTTGTAGCGGTAGTAGAGCTCGACCAGCTTTTCCGAGCCTCCGGCCTGGTAGCCGAAGTCCGGCACGGCATCGGCATTGGCATCGATGGTCAGCGAGTCGTTGCGGAAGTCGGCGCTGGTGCGCAGCGCGCCGAACGCCAGGCCGATGCTGTCGGCGCCGCGCGCCCACGAATTGCCAGCCAGTTCGGCGCCTGCCGTCAGCGCGCGGTCGAAGCGCACCTTGCCCTTGAGCTGGTGGCCGTAACGGCCGAACAGGGTCAGGTCGTCGGTGACCTTCTGGTCGGCCGAGAAGCCGATGCCCGAGTGCTTGCGTTCGATCTGGTCGTAGTTGCTGCCGCGCCCCTGGTTCCACAGGTAGGCACGGTAGCGCCCCGGCAGGAAGTTGATGTATGCCGCGGTCTCGGCCTGGGCGATGACGAGGGGACCTGCCAGCGAACCCGTGAAGTTGGCGCCCGGACCGGAACCGAAGATACCCAGGGAGAGCGCCCACTCGCTGCCCTTCTGGCTGGTGTTTTCGTACTTGGCGATCAAGCCCGGAGCGAAGCCGTAGGCGTCGGCGCGGATGTCGCCGCCCGAATCGAGCAGGGGGTTGTGCACGAAAGCGTTGTTGAGGAACTTCGCTGACTCGTCATCGGCGGCGCCGTTCTGGTCGAAGAAGACGAAGGGATCGATCTTGCCGCCGGTCAGGTAGATGTGTTCGCGCGCGTTGGCCTTGAGGCCGTCTTCCATCAGCGGAATCTTGAGGTGGTACCAGGCCTGGGCCAGGATGGCGAAGGAATCGTCGGCGCCGGCATTGGTTTCGAAGGCGGTGGTGTTGGCGGTGCTGGTGTAGGTCGGGCGCAGGCCGATGCCGGTGCCCTGGCCGAAACGGAAGTGGGTGAAGATCTTGCCCTCGGTGTCGCCCATTTCGCCGCCGGGCAGCGTCACCGTGACATCGCCGCGATAGCTGGCGCGTGTTTCGTCGGTGCCGCTCGCCGTGTCGCGGGCGCCGACCCTTTGCAGCACGCCGGTGAGGCTGCCGCCGACCTGGATGCCCTCGAATGCTTCCGAAAGCTTTTTGAACGGGCCCTGCATGGCGAGTGTCTGCGATTCGGTGGCCTTGAGCCGGGTGGCGAGTTCCGGCTCCCTCTCCGAGAGGCGCTCGGTGGCGAGTGCCTTTTCCAGTTCCTTGTTCTGCTGTTCCAGCGCTTCGATGCGGCGGGCGAGGCGCTTCATTTCCGCAATGACGGCACTCATGTCGTCAGCGGCGACGGCGGGCATGGCGAAGCCGGCCGCCAGCAAGGCGGCAATGAGCTTGACGCGCATGATCAGTAGCCGCCTTTCTTGCCGATGCCGGCGTAGGTGAATTCCCATTCAGCCTCGACCGCCTTGAACCACGGACGAACGCCGGTGGCGCGGTCGGTGTGGCGGCCGAACATGTTGCCGGCGGGGTTTTCCTTGGCGTTGGGCGGGTAGATGGTGAACTTGACCTTGTACTTTCCCGGCCCCTTGAGCTTGACGTTGTCGCCGTAATGCGGGCCGTCGCTGGCGACCATGGGCATCATGTCGCCCTTGATCACTTCGCCGGACGGCAGCTTGGTCAGTTCGTACCTGACCAGCAGGTGAGGCACCCACATGCCTTCGGCAAAACCGTTGGGATTGCCGCCCAAGGCGTGGATGTCGGCTTCGAGGTGGATGTCGGATTCCGCGGCCTTCCGCATGTGGCCTTCGGGTTCCATCTCGACGGCCTGCAGATAGACGGCGGCGACTTCCATTCCGGCGAGTTGCTTCGGCACGCCGATGGGATATTCGAGGGCCGCGGCGGCGAGCGGGAAGCCGGCGCCGCAAATGAGCAACAACGAGCGAAGGAAATACATGGCAAACCTCCAAAGGAAAGCAGGAATCCGACTTTGGCTGGCTTGCCGATGCACCGGCTGGCTGGCTGGGTGCGGCAGCGCGTGAGGCGCGGCCGCGGGGACGACGAACTACGAACTGGACGACGTACCCATTTGCGTTTGCAGGTAGTTCTGTACGCCGACCTTGTCGATCAGTTGCAACTGGGTTTCGAGATAGTCGATGTGTTCTTCGGTGTCTTCGAGGATCTTCTGCACCACGTCCTGCGACACGTAGTCATTGATGCTTTCGCAGTAGGCGACGGCCGCCTTGGTGTCGACGTGGCCGGCGTGCTCGAGCTTGAGGTCCCCGGCCAGGCATTCCGGCACGCTCTCGCCGATCATCAACTTGGCCAGCGTCTGCATGTTCGGCAGGCCCTCGAGGAACAGGATGCGCTCGATCAGCTTGTCGGCGTGATGCATTTCCTCGATGGATTCCTCGTACTCGTGTTTGGCCAGGGCGGAAAAGCCCCAGTTCCTGTAAATACGGGCATGCAGGAAGTACTGGTTGATGGCCGTCAGCTCGTTGATCAGGCATTTGTTGAGGAGCTGGATGACTTTCTTGTCGCCTTTCATGGGGATCTCCGGATCAGGCTGCCGCCTGTTGGGGGCCGGCGGCGGTAAATCGATGGGCAGGCGCTTGGGCATGCCGGGACTGCTTCAGCAGGTCTCGCGCACAACCGGTGCAACGCCCACAGCAGGCGCCAACGCCGAGTTGCTCGCGCAATTGTCGCAGACTGGCGCAGCCTTCGGCGACGGCGTTGAAGATATCGCGTTCGGTTACTGCGTTGCAGACGCAGACGTACATGTTGGCTCCCTGTGCTATTTGGTCAGAATCAGCTTGCCTTGTCGCGTGCGGCGCAGGCGATAGGTTTCACCCTGATGGACGATTTCGACCTCCTCGCGGCCGCCGAGCAGCGCTACGCTGTCCAGCGGAGGCTCGTGCACGGACGCGGCACGCGGCCTTTCTGGCCTTGCTGTCGATGGTTGAGCTTGGGTGCTCATGGCGGACTACCTCTCGATCCAAATCATAATGCGAACGATTCTCATTGATTGGCCCCACTTTGTCAACAGGGATTTCGAGGCCGGGTAGTTGGCCTGTTGCGGCTCAAGCGATCTTGCAAACCTTCTTCGCGTGCATCCCAAAGGCAGTCTCCTCGCGGAGCTATAATTCACCCTTTCGCAAAAAGGAGCCAGCCGTGGGCCTCGATCGCGTTCCATCCGGCGAGGATTTGCCGAACGATTTCAACGTGGTCATCGAGATTTCGATGCACTCGGAGCCGATCAAGTACGAGGTGGATAAGGACTCCGGCGCGATATTCGTCGATCGCTTCATGTCGACGGCGATGCACTACCCGTGCAATTACGGCTACATACCGCACACCATCGCCGGCGACGGCGACCCGGTGGATGTCCTGGTGCTTTCCCAGTTTGCCCTGCCGCCGGGGGTCGTGGTTCATTGTCGTCCGATCGGCATGTTGAAGATGGCCGACGAGGCCGGCGAGGACGCCAAACTGCTCGCCGTTCCGGTCGACAGGCTGACGCCGATGTACCGGAAGATCCACAGCCCGAACGATCTGCAGCAGATCGTGCTCGACCAGATCGCGCATTTTTTCCAGCACTACAAGGATCTCGAGCCCGGCAAATTCGTCAAGCTGCTGGGCTGGTTCGGCATTGAAGAAGCCCGCAAGGAAATCATGGATGGCGTTGCTGCTTACCAGAGCGCCAAGGACAAGCCTGCCTTCTGAACATGGTCCGGCCATGCTGCACCCGCCGCGAGGCAGGCTCGCAACGCATTCGCTAGAGTTCGCCCCATGAAACACCTGCGCGTCGCCATCGCCCAGTTCAACGCCCATGTTGGTGATCTTGCCGGCAATGCCGAGCGCATCCTTGAGTTCGCTGCCCGCGCCCGCGACGGCGGGGCGGACGTGCTGCTCACACCGGAGCTGGCCCTGAGCGGCTATCCGCCGGAAGACCTGCTGATGCGGCCGGACTTCTACCGCGCCTGCGCGGAGCAACTTGCTGCCCTGGCCCGCGCTGGTGCACTGCCGCTGGTGATCGGTTATCCCGAGGAGTCGGCCGGCAAGCGCTACAACGCGGCTTCCCTGTTGGCCGACGGTCAGGTGGTCGCGACCTACCGCAAGCTGCGCCTGCCCAACTACGAGGTCTTCGACGAAGAGCGCTACTTCGCGGCGGGGCACGAACCCTGCGTGATCGAACTCAAGGGCGTGCGCTGCGGGCTGGCGATCTGCGCCGATGTCTGGGAATCGGGTGCCGCCGAAGCTTCCGCGCTGGCCGGGGCGGAACTGATGCTGACGCTCAACGCCTCGCCGTTTCACATGAACAAGCAGGCGCGACGCTACGAGGTCCTGCGCGACCGCGTCGCGGCCACCGGAATACCCGTGATTTATGCCAACCTGGTAGGTGGCCAGGACGAGCTGGTGTTCGACGGCGCTTCATTTGCGCTGGATGGTCAGGGCCGTCTGACGCATCAGTCGCCGGCCTTTGTCGAAGCGCTCGAGTTCATTGATTACGCCGATGGACATCTGCTGCCCGACCGGATCATCGAGCCGCCGTCGCCCGAGGCCGAAGTCTATGCCGCACTCAAGCTTGGTGTTGCCGACTACTTGGGCAAGAATGGCTTTCCGGGCGCCATCATCGGCCTTTCCGGAGGCATCGATTCGGCTCTGACATTGGCCATCGCGGTCGATGCGCTGGGCGCCGACAAGGTGCGTGCGGTGATGATGCCTTCGCCCTGGACAGCGCAGATGAGCCTCGACGATTCGCGCGAGATGGTGCGGCGGCTCGGCGTGCAGTACGACGAAATTCCAATTGCCGCCGCGATGGACCAGTTCGCCCGGTTGCTGGCGCCGACCCTTGCCACCATCGAGAAAACTGCGGGGCCGAAGCCCGCCTGGGACACCACCGACGAAAACCTGCAGGCGCGCATCCGCGGCATGCTCTTGATGGCGCTGTCCAATCGCACCGGGCGCATTGTCCTGACCACCGGCAACAAGAGCGAAATGGCGGTCGGCTACGCTACCCTCTACGGCGACATGGCCGGCGGCTTCGCGGTCATCAAGGACGTGGCGAAGACTTTCGTCTATCGGTTGGCCGAGTGGCGCAACCAGGTCTCCGACGTGATTCCGCGGAACATCATCACTCGCGCGCCGTCGGCCGAGCTCAAGCCCGGGCAGACCGACCAGGACACGCTGCCGCCCTACGAGGTGCTCGACGCCATCATCGAAGCCTACATGGAGCGCGATGAAAGCCCGCGCCAGATCATTGCCGGCGGCATCGGCGAAGCGGATGTGCGCAAGGTGGTCGGTATGCTGAAGAAGAACGAATACAAGCGTCGCCAGGCGCCGGTCGGCATCCGCGTCACGCAACGCGGCTTCGGCAAGGATTGGCGCTATCCGATAACATCACGCTATCCGGACGAATACTGAACTACTGAATCAGGGGAAATGCATATGAAGAAGATCGAAGCCATCATCAAGCCGTTCAAACTCGACGAAGTTCGCGAAGCACTCTCGGATGTGGGGATCACCGGTCTGACCGTGACCGAGGTCAAGGGCTTCGGCAGGCAGAAGGGCCACACCGAGCTGTATCGGGGCGCCGAATACGTGGTCGATTTCCTGCCCAAGATCAAGATCGAGATCGTCGTTGCCGACGAGACCGTGGAACCGGCCATCGAAGCCATCATCAAGGCTGCGCGTACCGGCAAGATCGGCGACGGCAAGATTTTCGTCTCATCGGTCGAGCAGGTGGTGCGGATCCGCACGGGCGAAGCGAACGAAGCGGCCATTTAGGCCGCTTCGTTCGCTTCGCCGTAGGCGAACTAGGGGCTATCCCCCCGGCCCCCTTTCCGCGAAAGGGGGTGACTGAATTGGCTCGCTGCGCTCGATTATTTTTTTGCAGCGAGAAGCACCGCCACCGCGCCGGCGCCGCCTTCGGCGGCACGGGCCTGGCAGAAGGCCAGGACTTCGCGGCGCTGGCTCAACCAGCCCAGCACCAGTTTCTTCAACACCGGCTCGCGGCCGGGGGAACTCAGGCCTTTGCCGTGCACGATGCGCACGCATCGATAGCCATGGTCCCGGCATTCAGCCAGAAACGTGACGACCGCAACTCGCGCCTGCTCGCGATTCAGGCCGTGCAGATCGAGTTTTTCCTGCGTCACCCAGCGCCCGCGCCGCAAGTCCCTTAACCATGCCTTGGGCAGGCTGTCGCGCTTCCAGGCGGCTTCGTCGCCGCCTTCCAGGTAGAGGTCGATCAGCGCCGGGCCGTGCAGGGATTCCTCCAGCGCGGCGGCTTCATCGCGCAGATGCTGGCGGGGGATGGCCCGCGGCAACGGCGGTTGGTGATGGACGCGGTCCCATGTCAGTGGCCTGACGTCGGCCACCGCCTCCTGGAACGCGGCTATTTCTTCCGCGGTCGGCACAGTTCGCTTGATCACGGTCGGCGGGTGCTCAACAAATCCCGAGCCTGGAAGTCGGGACGGTCGCGGGCCTATTCCAGGCTGTCGAGATAGCGCTCGGCATCGAGCGCTGCCTGGCAGCCGGTGGCGGCGCTGGTCACGGCCTGCTTGTATATGTGGTCCTGCACGTCGCCGGCGGCAAATACGCCGGGGATGCTGGTCGCCGTCGCGTTGCCGCTGCGACCGCTTTGGGTGACGATATAGCCCCCCTCCATGTCCAGTTGGCCGACGAACAAGTCCGTGTTGGGCTTGTGGCCAATGGCGATGAATACGCCCATCAGGGCCAGGTCCTCGGTGGCGCCGGTCTTCACGCTTCTGATGCGCATGCCGGTGACGCCGGACTTGTCGCCCAGTACCTCGTCCAGGGTGTGATCCCACTTGATGGTGACCTTGCCGGCCTTCTCCCGCTCGAACAGTTTGTCCTGCAGGATCTTTTCGCCGCGGAACTTGTTGCGCCGATGCACTACCGTGACATGGCTGGCGATATTCGACAGATACAGCGCTTCCTCGACGGCCGTGTTGCCGCCGCCGATCACGGCGACCTTCTGGTTCTTGTAGAAGAAGCCGTCGCAGGTGGCGCAGGCGGACACGCCCTTGCCGGCGAAGGCCTCCTCGGAAGGCAGGCCGAGATACTGCGCCGAAGCACCGGTGGCGATGATCAGGGCATCGCAGGTGTATTCGCCGGCGTCGCCGATCAACCGAAACGGCTGTTCCTTCAGCAGGGCCGTGTGGATGTGGTCGAAAATGATCTCGGTCTGGAAGCGCGCGGCATGCTTTTCAAAGCGCGCCATCAGTTCGGGGCCCTGCACGCCGTCGGCGTCGGCCGGCCAGTTGTCGACGTCGGTGGTGGTCATCAACTGCCCGCCCTGGGCGACGCCGGTAATCAATACCGGCTTCAGGTTGGCGCGGGCCGCATAGACGGCGGCAGTGTAGCCGGCCGGGCCGGAACCGAGGATCAGCAGGCGGGCGTGGCGGGTACTCATGGCGGCGGAATCCGGTGGCGGTCAATGCCTCGAATTATATAGATCGACGCTGCAGGCAGTCATAGCCGGGGAAATTCCACGAAAAGATGTCGAATCCTTCACGCTCACAACCACTTAGGCGCATTTGTTGCAGGGTTCTGCGTGCTAGACTGAACTGCAGGCCTTTACCGTGGGGGATTCCGTGCTTGGTGCCGTGCGAAGACTGTCGGTATTGTTGCTTTCTGGCGTTGCCACAGTCAGCTGCGGTGCAGTTCCGTTTCTTTTTGCGCTTGCGCCCGCAAGTGTTGTGTGGGCCCAGCCCGGGCAAGTTCCTGCGCAGGGAGCAAAGACCCCAAGCACCGCGGCTCCTGCGTCTGACGGCGGGGCCTTGCGTTTCGAGATCAAGCAGTTTGTTGCCCACGGCAACACGCTCCTTGCCCAGACAACCGTGGACGAGGTGCTGGCGCCCTACACAGGCACCGGGCGCGACTTCGGCACCGTGCAGCAGGCCCTGGAAGCTCTCGAAAAGGCGTATGCCGCGAGGGGCTTCAACGCAATTCAGGTGATCCTTCCCGAGCAGACGCTGGAGTCCGGCACGGTGCACTTCACCGTCGTCGAAAGCAGGCTGGCGAACATCAGGGTCGAGGGCAACCGTCATTTCAGCAGCGAGAACTACCGGCGATCGCTGATGTCCTTGCAGTCCGGCAAGACGCCCAACTTCGACGACATGATCGATAACCTCAGGCTGGTCAATGAGAACCCGGCCAAGCAGGCCGCAGTGGTCATGCGCCCGGGAGACAACGAGGGCGAGGTGGATGCGGTGGTGAGGGCCAGCGATCAGCCGCCGATCCGCTATGCGATCACATTCGACAACACGGGCAATGTCCAGACCGGGCCGTTTCGCATCGGAGCGGCAGTACAGCACGCCAACCTTTTTGACAGCGACCATGTCGTCAGCTTTCAGGCCATCACCTCGCCTCTTAGGGCGCGCCAGGTAAGAATCTACGGGCTTGGCTACCAGGTCCCGGCGTATTCGCTGAACGGCACTTTCGGCATGTTCCTCGGCTATTCCAACGTCAATTCGGGGCAGGTCAATACGGCTGCCGGCAATTTCAACATTGCGGGCAGCGGCATCATCCTCGGCCTGCGTTATGTGCAGTTGATTCCCAAGCACGGCGATTGGGAGCACAAGCTGGTTTTCGGCTATGACTGGCGGGCCTACCAGAGCAATGTCACGATTGTCGGCGGCACCAACAAACTCGTGCCCGATATCACCGTGCATCCGATCAGCCTCACCTGGCAGAGTTCGCTGAAGAAGCCGGACTCGGAACTTTCAGGCTATTTGAGCCTGGTGCAGAACCTGCCCGGCGGCAATGATGGAAATGACGAGGCGTTCCAGAAGATCGGCGCCCGCCCCGGCGCCAACGCGCAGTATCAACTCTGGCGCTATGGTTTCAATTTTCAGAAGGCGCTTGCCGGGGACTGGGCGGTACGCGCCAATCTCACCGGCCAGCATACCCGCCAGAGCCTGGTGACCGGGGAGATGTTCGGCATCGGCGGCGCCGATTCCGTGCGCGGCTTTCTTGAGCGCGAGCACTCCAACGACAAGGGGCATCGCGGCAGCCTGGAGCTCTATTCGCCCGAACTCGGCGCGCGTATGCTCGACGGCCTGAAACTGCGGGTTCTGGGTTTCTATGATTTCGGCTGGGTCAAGCGCATCCATCCGACGGTACAGGAGATTTATTCGACCGGGATCGCCAGCGCCGGAATTGGCGTCAGGGCCGGCCTCGGCAAGGACACCAGCTTGCGCCTTGATTACGCGCAGGTGGTCGATGGTTCCAACACTTCACGCGGCACGCGCCTGCATGGCGCCTTGTCTTATGTCTTCTGAATCCGGCCCCCTGATTACGGTGCCAAAGCGGAGCCGCGAGCAGCCCCGCGGGTCTTGCGTCGCCGCCGGGAGTTCGTGCCTGCGCCTGAAGCGCCTTTCCCTTGCGCTGGCGGCCGCCTTCTCGTCACTGGTACAGGCCAACCCGCTCAATCCGACGGTGGTGTCCGGCAGCGCCGCGTTCCAGACCGCGGGCAGTGCGTTGACGATTACCAATTCGAATGGAGCGGTGATCGACTGGAAAAGCTTCTCGATCGGCCAGGGCGAACTGACCCGCTTCATCCAGCCGAACGCCGCAAGCCAGGTCCTGAACCGGGTCACCGGCGGCGATCCCAGCGTGATTCTCGGGGCCCTGCAATCCAATGGCCGCGTTTTTCTGATCAATCAGAACGGCATCGCCTTCGGCCGGAACGCACAAGTCGATGTCGGTGGCTTGGTGGTCTCCTCGCTCGGACTGTCGAATGCCGATTTCCTGGCGGGCAGGCTCAACTTCGTGCCGCAGGCGGGCGCCGGCAGCATCATCAACCAGGGCGTGATCCGCACCGCGAGTGGCGGTCTGGTGGCCCTCATCGCGCCCAGCATCGAAAATCACGGCGTCATCCAGGCGCCGAACGGGGATGTGATTCTCGCCGCCGGCAAGAGCGCAAACCTGGTCGATCTGCAGCGCCCGCAGATACAGGTCGAAGTCACCGCGGCCGACAACCAGGCGCTCAATGTCGGGCAATTGGTAGGGCGCAATATCGGCATCTATGCCGGTGCCATCCGGCATTCCGGCATCGCCAGTGCGAACACGGCGGCGCTCGACGAACAGGGGCGGGTAGTGTTCCGGGCGGTGGGCGACACGCTGGTGTCGGGCAAGGTTGAGGCGCGCAATTCCGCAGGCGTGGGCGGGCGGGTGGAAATTCTGGGCGACCGTGTCGGGCTGTTCGACAACGCCAGCATCGACGTCTCGGGAGCCGGGGCTGGCGGTACGGCGCTTGTCGGAGGCAACTGGCAGGGCAAGGGGCCGGAACAGAACGCCAGTGCCACCTACGTCGGAAAGGATGCAAGCATCAACGCCGACGCCGTTGGCACAGGCGATGGCGGCAAGGTAGTGGTTTGGGCAGACGGAACGACGAGGTTCTACGGCACCATTTCCGCGAGGGGAGGCGCAAACGGCGGAAATGGAGGCCTCGTCGAAACGTCGGGGAAAGAGTACCTGCTGGCCAAAGGCCGCGTCGATGCAAGTGCTCCAGCCGGCAAGGGCGGACTCTGGTTTCTTGATCCGCGAAATGTGGATGTCCAGACCGTAGCCACGACAGCAGGGGATGACTCGTCTGGCGGTAGTTTCGACTCGCTCAGCCCGAACGTGTTTACCGCAACTGCCGACAACGCGATCGCCGATGTCGACCAGATCGTCTTGTCGCTGCAGGGCGGAACCAGCGTAACCATCAATACCGGCAGCACGGGTACTCAGACCGGCAACATCACTGTCAAGAGTCCAATTGTGGTCACGCTGAACTCTGGTGATGCCACGTTTACACTGCAAGCCGATGGGGTTGCGGGAGGCGTGTCATTCAACAATGCCGCCAACAACATTACCGCTTCGGGCGCGAACAAGCTTGGTTTCGTCAGTTCGGGCGGCGGGGCGTTTGACAGCACAGGCGCCACCATCACGACCAATGGCGGCAATGTAACGCTGACTCATTCGACGGCAGCCGTGACGCTGGGGGCAATCAGTTCCGGCGCGGGGAGTTTGAATGTCACAGCGGGCGGCAATATCACCCAAAGCGGTGCACTGACTGTTGGCGGCACCACCACCCTGACCGCCAACACCGGGGCGATCACGGCGGACCTCAGCACGCAGAACAACAACTTCGGCATCGTGGCCCTGGTCAATGGCACGGGCAGCTTCACCAGCGCCAGCGTCAAGGACACGGTGGATGGCATGACGGTCGGCGGCAGCGCCGGCACCCTGACGGCGAACGCCGCGGGCGCCCTGATCCTGTCGGGCGGCACCTACACCACACTGAACGCCCTGTCGGACACCAGCATCGCACAGAGCACCGCACCGCTCCTGGTCTCGGGCGGCACCACCACCCTGACCGCCAACACCGGGGCGATCACGGCGGACCTCGGCACGCAGAACAACAACTTCGGCACCGTGGCCCTGGTCAATGGCACGGGCAGCTTCACCAGCGCCAGCGTCAAGGACACGGTGGATGGCATGACGGTCGGCGGCAGCGCCGGCACCCTGACGGCGAACGCCGCGGGCGCCCTGATCCTGTCGGGCGGCACCTACACCACACTGAACGCGATATCTCAAGGCAACATCACGCAATCCGGGGCCTTGACGGTCTCGGGCGTCACGACTGCAACCATCGATACCGGTCTAAGCAAGAACATCCTGTTGGATACGCAGGCTAACGATTTCGGGGGCGCGGTCAGCTACACAACTGCAAACAGCGGGACGATTCAGGATGTCGGTCTGCGCAATACAAATGCCATACCTTCGCTTGTCGGCATTCCCACCACGGGAATCCGTAATCTCAGTGTTCTTTTCGATAATGCGGCAGTCAATTTGCCCACAGTAACCTTGTCGGGCAACCTGACCACGGTCGCGGGGACGACGACCAACTACGGCACCACGACGGTGGGCGGCAACCTGCTGCAAACCGGCGCGGGCGCGGTGACGCAGACGGCGCTGGCGACACTGGGCGTGACCGGCAGCAGCGGCTTCACCAACGGAGCGGGCAACGACATCACGCTGGCCAACACGGGCAACAACTTTGGTGGTGCCGTGACGATCACCAGCGGCAACAACGTCAGCCTGAAGGACGCCAACAGCCTTGACCTGTCGGGCACGGTGACGGGCAACC